>ERZ832317.1038-NODE-1038-length-36961-cov-4.943126_pt1 | contig 36961 bp, 60 predicted proteins | sample MGYA00519695_ERZ832317 | MGnify/ENA primary metagenome ERZ832317 (study PRJEB31850, sample SAMEA3708726) | human gut metagenome | biome: human gut; feature: human-associated habitat; material: faeces | place: China | collected 2014 ...
ATCCCTGCAAAATTTTGGAATAACTTGGAATCTGTTTATCGTGATAAAATAATAAAGGCTAATGCTGAAATTGAAATGGATGCAGATATAGAGTTGATGAAAAAATTTCCATATCGTGAAATGGAAAGAAATGAGTGGGTGCCTCATGCAACAAATTCTGTGGAAAGAGTCATAAATTTACGGCAGTATTTTGGAGTTGCACAGTTGGCGATGGTTCAAGATTCACGTATTACTCGAATAGCTTGCCGCAGGTTGTCTGAAACGGAAAAAGCTGACTTTGCTTTAATTGCATGGGCTCAAAAAGCAAAATTAGAATGCAGATCAATTCAAACAGGTCCTATTGATTTAAAACATTTACATGATATCATTCCTGAAATAAGAGAAATGACCGTAAAAGACCCTTCTGAATTTTGCTCTCAATTAACGCAGATGTTGGCGGAGTGTGGAATCGCCCTTGTGTTTCTACCGCATATTGGAGGTTCTTTTTTACATGGAGCTACGTTTTATGAGGGACAAAAGATAGTGGTTGGTCTTACTGTTCGCGGACGGGATGCGGATAGATTTTGGTTTAGTCTTTTTCATGAATTGGCACATATTTTAAAGGGCCATATTAATCAACTTGAGGGGACTTCAGATGAGGACGAGGATGAGGCCAATCAATTCGCAAAAAATACATTGATAGATATCAGAAGCTTTGAATCTTTTGTTGAAAACGGAGACTATAGAAAGGATGCTGTAATTCAATTTGCTGATTCAATCGGAATTGACAGGGGTATTGTAGTTGGACGTCTTCAGAAGGAAGGCTATATCCCATTTAATTGGTTTAACGATTTAAAGAAAAAATATGTTATTACAAATTAGTAAAAAATGTTGACGCTTCTTGAGCACTCTGCTTTGCAGGGTGCTTTTTATATGGAGGAAGAATGTACATCAAACAGCAGATTATCCCAAAGAGCAGAAAAACGCAGCGGCCGGGTATCGCCATGACTCCGCAGTTTATTACGATCCACAGCACAGGAAATCCGTCCAGTACAGCGCAGAACGAAGCGGACTATGTTTGTAAGAATTCTGTCCGTCAGGCATCGTTTCATTTCGTCTGCGACGAGAAGCAGGTGATTCAGGTGATTCCAACAAACGAGATTGCCTGGCACGCCGGAGACGGCGGCAGCGGTACAGGAAATCGGAAAAGTATCGCAATCGAAATCTGCGAGAGCGGCAATCGTAAGGCAGCCGTAGATAATGCGGTGCAGCTGACGAAACAGCTTATGGATGAATTTAAAATTCAGCCGGGAAATGTCTTTCAGCATCATCATTGGAGCGGTAAGAACTGTCCGCGGATTCTGAGGGATAATAAATACATAAAGGATAGAATCGACTGGAAATATTTCACGGCGAAAATCAGAGAAGAGGAGGAAGAGATGACACAGGAACAGTTTAACAAGATGATGGACATATATCTGGAAGATCGTGCAGCACAGCCTCCACGTGACTGGTCAGAAGAAGATCGAAAGTGGGCGGAGAAAAATGGTATCATCCAGGGAGATCCTGACGGCGAGAAAAGATACGGTTCTTTCATCACCAGAGAAGAAGCGACAGCGATGATGCGAAGATTAGCAGAATTATAAAAAAGCCGGGGGCACTCCCCGGCTTTTTTCTTTGGAGGTAACGTAATCATCAACTCTGCGCAATACTTCCAGCCTTCCGAAGCGCTTGCCTGATAGATCCTTAAATTTTATTTCCATCGCTATACGCATCATATATAGCATCTATGAGTCTGGCGAGATCGGATACTGTGAGCCTCTCAAAACAGGAATCTGGCACGCGCGATAGATTAGCCGAAAATGTATCTCCAAAGGCGCCTATTTTAGATTCTTTTCTTACAGCTGAAATTTTAGCCATTCCAACAATTTCCGGCAAACTAAAAATCGAAAGGTCGGTATCGGATGAAAATACATCAAAGTTGATATTTTCTAAATCCTCTATAGGATGACCGATTGCAGCGGACATTTTTTTTGCGGTTGATACCGTCATGTTGTCAATCGCAGTTTCGCCAGCTTCGTATTTTTGCCAAAGTCGGATATTGATTCCGACCCTTTCGGCGCATTCTCGCTGGGTAAGCCCAGCAAGTTTCCGTATTTTTCTTAAATTGCTCATCTTGTTCTTCTTATCTTCCAACATATTCCATTGTTTCCGCGTTGATGTCGCTGTACTTCGTGCAAACATATTCATTTGCCACGAGATCGACATATCCGCAATCATATGTTCCTTTATAATTGCCTGCGAGAGTATAGCAGACGATCTTTAAGTATTCTCTCTTCTGTCCGTTCTTTTCCCAAATCTTTGTAGTTACTTCACGTTCAACGCCTGCGTTGATGTGATAATCGTTATACTTCATCTTATTCAGGTTTTCTACTAACTTAGCCGTTAAATTTTCCATCTTTTCTTTCGCTTCCTTCCACGCTTTTTTTAAAGCGGAAGACATGTCCATTTTTATTGCTTTAACTAATTCCCAAGCTCTTGTCATGATGTTTGATAAGTTGTATTTCATTTCTTTCTCCTCCGCTTTTTGTTTTGCTTTATCTTATATCTATATAATACGCCAATAATGGCATTATGTCAAGTAGATATAAAAAATAAATGCCAATATTGACGTATTTTTTTAGCGCACAGAAAAAGGCAAAGTTGTAGGTTCTGCCAAGGATTAAAAAAACTATATGTGGAATATTTATTATTATCCTAATAATACTTTATATGTCGGTAATGTATTATTAGGATAAATTAAATTATGAAAAAAATACTTTGAGATTCTGCTGATCATTCATCTCTATTCGCGTAATGATGCGCCGCCATAAAGACCGCTTATTTTCATCTGTTAAAAGGTCGTAATCCGCGAGAAAGTCTGTATTTAAAATTTCTTTCAAGTGGGATATATTTTTTGGTTGTGATCTCTGATATTGCTCTTCTGCTTGGGCAAGATTCTGTTTTAGCTGCTCTGTTCGCCTGCGATAAGTCTCCTTATCCATGTTACCTTCCAGATAGATATCATTGAGGCGTTCTATTTTCTGTCGCAGTGACATGACTTCGCTGGCGGCATCGCTACGTTTTGTCGCGGATTCTTTTGTTTCGGCAGCCACAATATACTCGCTCATCAAGCGTCGGATGTGACTGACAAGGTATTTCTCTATTTTGAGTTCTGATATGTGTTTGTGATTCTCGCATGAGTAGTCGTCGGTTGCCCGCGGGCAGCAGTAATATTTTACTGTTGTATATTTTCCTTTCATCCGGTGCCCACAATGCGCACAAAACAGAATTCCGGTGAAAATGTAAACTCTGCCGGTGGGAGTTCTTTTTATATGGCTGCCACGAAATATTTCTTGATTTTTGTCAAAACGCTCGCGGCTGATATATTGGGGACGATACCCGGAGATTCCCATATATTCACCGGCGTATGCTGATCGGTGCAGAAGGCGGCGAATAAAAACAGCTGAAAAATCCGTTCCGTGTTTTTCATTGATATACTTCGTTGTCAGGGATGCGCTGTTTGTACGATCGAAAGTATTAAATATATCATGGACAACAGGCGCAGTTTCTTCGTCTATCACGGACTTTTTTTCTCCTTCGACGATTGCTATTTTATAGCCGTACGGCTGTTTCCCGACGACCTGTTTTTTCTGTGCTTTGTTGTCTAAGACAAATTTTATACGCTCTCCTGTGCGCTCTGCCTCGTTCTGAGCTACGGAAAGCATGATATTGACTTTCAGGATACCGTCGGCGCTTTCTGTGTTGTAGTCCTCTAAAATTGTTCTCCACGTTACTTTGTTTCGGTCGAGAACTTCCTGAACTCTGTAATATTCTTTCACCGATCTAAACCAGCGGTCGAGTTTGATAAACAGGATTTGGTCTATCTTACCCGCTTCCACATCCCGAAGCATTCTCGCCAGTGCGGGCCTTTTACTTGCCGATTTTCGGCCGGATATTCCCTCATCCACATATTCGCCGACAACTGTCATATTGTGATCTTTTGCATATTGGTGCAGCGCATCCTTTTGCGCCGGCAAACTGTAGCCGTGGAGCGCCTGTTCTTCGGTGGACACGCGCATGTATAATGCTACGCGTTTCATGGATGTTTTTCCTCCCTTTTTCCTATAATCCTAATTGGGCCTTTAATGCTTCCTGCAAAGTGGCCGAAAAATTGATTCCAGCTTTTTCTGCTTCGTCATTCAACCAAGATGGGATAGTGCAGTTCTTTCTGACGGAACGATTTTCGTTGCGTTTACGGTAATTATCAAAATCGACGTCTACCAATGTCTTAAATTGATTTCCCTCTGTTACGACAGATGAAATCGAAGATGGTTCCGGTACTGCCTTTTTTTCATCTTCCCAGTAACATCCGGTCATAGCGATAGCATCTCGAGCCATATCCATAGCCTCCGCCTCATCTTCGCCTTGAGTATTGATTTCAAAATCGGGTATATAGACAACAAAACCGCCTTCCTCTGCTGGGGTTAAAACGATAGGATAAACTTTTTTCATGAGAGATTCCTCCTTTTATCGAAACAGAGAACGGGTTTATTTCAGCCCGTTTCTCTTAATAATTGCTTTGGCAAGCACTTCCTTTATTTCAGGATGACGTGGAATAGGTTCTGTATTTTTTCCGTTGGTGTAAATATCGTGATTTGCACCATTTCTGACCAGATACCAACCATTTTTTTCGAGCATCCTAATCAACTCCCTTCGTTTCAAGTGCCGTACCTCCTTACAATTATATTATACGCATTAATGCGCATAAAGTCAATGGAAAAATGCGTATTGATGCGTATTTTTTTATAAAAATATCCCGCCCTCCTGCGCCAACAGGTGGGCGGGTTGTTTTTTACATTATTCAGAAGTTAAATTAAAAATTTGCTCTCCAAGATCTTCGCCACCGATGCCACGAGTGGCTTTTAAAATAACAGGCGTTGTATTATCGTCCAACTGATAAGCTATATAAGCGGATACCGTACCACCTTTTTTTATATTTTCGGTAGCATCAAACTGGACATTGTCATCGAAATAAAAGCCGATATCAAGTTTATTAACTACATTCGGATCATTATCCTGCTGTGCTTCTAAAAAAACTATCCACGAATTAGTTGAAACACTTTCTTTGCCCGACAAATTAGTGACGTTATAGTAGAACACTATTTCATCTTTACCTGAAAAAGTATTTCCCTCTGAACCTGCAGGGACTATTTTATAATCTGTAATCTCGATCTTTACATCTTCAGCCTGCATTACCCCATCTTTAAAGTAATATTTTGAATCATTTGTTTCCTTTGGAACTTCAACGGATGATTCAGTTTTATTAGTTTCATTACTTCCACATGCTGCAAAGCTCACACACATAATAGCGGCAAGGCAAAGCGTTAAAATTTTCTTTTTCATTTTTATCCTCCTTGTATAAGTAAAATGATTGATAATCAATAAGACATATTTGCAAACATAAATGTTGCAAATAAATTAAATAACCCATTCAGGATTTAACTTACCGATAACTTGCCCAAAACATTTGTATGCATAGTTCTTTTCCGGCATAATGTCGGGATAATCAGGATTTACAGAAATCAAACGATCTTTTCCTTGCTTTTTTATATATCCTTTTCCATTTGCTGCATATAACCCGATCGCTCCGATGTCTACTGCTGGTTGCTGATGTACCAGCACCATATCGCCATCACTATATACAGGTTCCATCGAATTGCCATCAACTTTAATGACCAAATCTGCGCGGATGGTTAGCCGGTTCTCCTTTACGGAGATAGAGCGGGTGACATCGGATAAGAATTCGTCACCAGTACCAGCGGAAGCACGGTTGTCAGGATATGGGAGATAAATGACGTTGTATGCTGCACGTTCTTCATGCGCTTGGTCGACAGAGGATAGGCAACGGCTATATTCTTTATCTAAAACAGTATCTACCATATCCTTGCCGTGAATATCTAATGTGCGGTATTTTTCAATATGTTCTTGCTCGGATACCTTGAGTCTAAAAGGATGAAGGACTTCTTTTTCGTCTGTTAAACATAGCAAATAATCTACAGACACATTAAATAGTTCTGATATTTGTTTTAGAAAGGTGCGACCGGGTTCTCGTTTATCTGTTTCATAATTTCTCAATGTTGTGCTTGGAATATTTAAAAATTCTGCAAATTCATTTCGAGTATTGTAACCATTCTCTTTTCTGAGATGGGTTAATCTTTCTCCGAAAGTCATATGATACCTCCTTGTGTATATATCATAAGCAATATTCTACACTTTGTAAATATGAAAATACTCAAAACGGGAAATAAAATTCACAAAACACTTGACATATTGCTCGAATTTGATATACTTAAAAATATAAAAGCTCAAAACGAGCATTGAGGAGGTGGAAAATGCTCAATAATATAGAAGCAGAAAGAGCTCGAAAACGAATTACACAAGCAGAATTAGCTGAAAAACTTGGCATCTCAAAAAGGACATATTACAACTGGATAAATGAAGAATGCGATGTTCCGAGTTCGGCGTTATTAAAAATGTCGAAATTGTTTGGCGTTGAAATCGGCTATCTCCTGGAAGGTGCCAAAGGCGCAAGGGATGCCAGCTGAGGGGGTGAGAGGGTTTGTATATACATGAAGCAATTAAGAGTACTACAGACGATAAGCCATATATTATGCGCGATTCGTGGGACGGAAAGGAGGGTGTGTGGCGACACTTAAATGTAAAAATTCTTGCTACGAATACGCCGGAGTGTTGTTTTGTAGTGAGCGCGTCGCATTACACTCCGCGCTCTCGTTGGAATCCTGATAAGGATGATCTAATTGCCGACGACTGGATTATTACGGGTTAAAGCCAGCTTCTCAATTCTTTTAATAGGCTGTACCCCTTTTTAATCAGCGTTTCATCGTCGAATTTCTGTATAGCGTCAATGCTCAGTTCAAGTTCGTCAGGATTGTTGTCCGAATAAGAAACATTCAATAGTCCTTCGGCTCCAAGAATACGGATCGCCGCATATACAAGCTGAGGGTATATGTCGCTGAACTGGTTGACGAACTTCTCCGCGTTAGATAGTACGTTTCCGGTTTTGAGAAAATCGCGATACATGTCGGTGATGATTTTATCGGCTATCTTAGTAGGTTTCATTTGCGACCTCCTTTCCACATTTATTATACACGAAAGAAGGACAGGGAAAAAAGAGATGCCAGCTGAGGAGGTGAGAAGAATGATTGTTAAAAGAAAAGACTGGAAGAGTTTATGTAACCGAATAGAAAAATTAGAGAAAAGTGAGGAGCTGATCACAACTGCGGAACATGGAAAGAAAAGTCTGAAGTGGTATATACGGATGCTTTCTTCTTCGGTAAAAAGTGACCCCAGCAAGGAGCTGAGGTCGTGGGAGGATTAATCGATTACCAGCAAACTTGCAACGAACTTGCAACGAACTTGCAATTGTGCAGAGGTCAGAAAGTGGCTGAGAGACAAGGCGAACGACGCCAGCTAAGGAGGAAAAAACAAACATGAACACTTTTCGCAAAAGCCCGCAAGACGATCCGCTGTATGGATGGAGGTGGGTGATATGGAGCGTAATCGGTTCGCTGTGCGTAGTGTGTGTGGCGTTGATACTCAAGTAAGTTAAGAGTGAGGTCGATAAATGAGAAAACCAAAGTGGATGCGAATTCGGGATTTCGAACTTGAAAACATGCGGTTAAAACGTCAAGTGGAAGATTTGGATGCCAGCATTGAACAATACAAAAAAATGGCCTGTCAATATAACGAATTGGAACAGTGCATGAGTAATTATTGCTACGATTGCAAATACGCCGTGGTATTTGAAGGAGTAAGTGGAAGATGGCTGGCCGGCTGCGCTAAGAATATGATCTGTGAAGACTACCGAGAATTGAATAATGACGAAAGGTAATCAGATGAGAGGAGGTGGGAGCATGTACATACATGAGGCAGTAGCGGAAGCTATCAAAAGGAAATGTTACATTGCGAGAAAAGCCTGGGGAGAGGGTTACAGATTTCGCGTTGAACCAACAGATACACCTGACTGCTGCATATGCCACAGTCAGGCAATGAGGAATCCAGCGCGTGGGTGGCAGCCTACAGCGGAGGATCTTCTGGCAGATGATTGGATATTAAGAGAGCGTTATAGCGGATTTAAGCTTTAGAATTTTATCCGTTAGTGTGGATAACTTCTTACCGAAACGTTTCTCCATATAAAGAATGCCTGAATGATTAAGTGCACAATCCTCGAGCTGATTTTCTGGGTAAAACGCAGACATTAGATTTTTTGAACTTAAATCTTTTAAAATAAATGTAATTTCATGTGTTGTAAACTGAGGAACAAGCTCTTGAATTTGCTCACAATTACCGAAAAATATTGCATCATCTGGTGGGATACCGTTTTTTATTCTTCGTAGGTACTCGTCATACAATACACAAATCATGTAATCGGCATCTAAGGTAAGTTCGATTTCCATTTTTAAATACCTCCTTTCTATACTTAGTATACATGAAAAGGAGAGGAAGGAGAGAGCGGAGTGCAGTTTTACGCAGGTGATAAACCTGTGATTGATAAAGTAAAGAACAAAAAAGAAATAACAGAACTTTGCCATGTATGCAAGCATGCACGTATCTGGGAAAACGGAGGCGTTCGAATGGTGGAGGGGTGTGAGAAAGGTATGGTTGTTTGTGATGATTTTGAAGCGATTGGTTCGAAAAGGGAAAATTTGAAAGAAATATCAGCAGTAGTAAAGGTAGATACAAAAGAATTAGATGCAACCATAGAAAAGGTGAACCATCTTACTGAGCTTTTAAAAGAAGCTCAACAGATTAGTCATCTTTGGGATAATGCGAACCGCAAAAATGTGCATAGGCGCAGGAAGGAGGTAAATGGGCATGGATAACAACAATATGAGTCCTCTGACCCGCATGCTTCAAAGGGCTATTTCAATTACTATGGCCTTATGTGCAATAGCTATTACGATCGCAGTGACAGTAAAAATTGTCATGTGGGCTATTTAGAAGGGAGGTAAATAAACAAACATGCGAGCGAATCTAAAAAAAGCCCGGCAGGATGCAGGGCTGACGCAGAAGCAGGTGGCGGAGTATTTAAAAATTGACATACGATACTACAAAGCTGTAGAAAGCGGAGAACGCCTCGGAAGCATATGGATATGGGATAAGCTCGAAGACTTGTTACATATTAATCAGCGGATTCTCCGTTCTGCCCAGTAGGTAGTCAGTAGATACTTCAAGTTTATCAGCGATTTTGACCAACGTTTCAAGCGATGGGGAGCGATCGTTACTTTCGTAGTTGCGATAAGCTCTCAATCCCATAGATAGATGATCAGCCATTTGTTGCGCTGTGATACCTTTTGATTTTCGTGTTTGGTTGAGACGTTCAGAAAACATATTTGTCCTCCTTAAAAAATATTGACAGTGTACAAATCGTACACTATAATGACATTAAAAATAAGTGCGCAAATTGAGCACTGTAAAATGGAGGGCAAAATGACAACAGTAGCAAAAATAGAGCAAAAATGCGTAAGCAAACACGACAAAGGAATCAGCGTAGACGATACCGTAAGAGCCTGCATTAATTGTGCATGGTATGAACAGTATCACCGGCAGAATCGAGGAAACGTCTACGGCTGGGTAGGGATCCATATCGGATACTGTCTGAAACATGATCGAGAACATAATGCGCTTCGTCAAGCGTGCAAGGATTTTGAACGTGAATGATGTCGTTCTCCGTGCGGAGGGCGTGGGTTGAAATAAATAAATGAACGCGAATAACGTACAAGCGCGAGAACATACAATCTCATAAAGGAGGTGAGATTATGCCGAAAGTAGAATTTATTGGAGAGTTGAACATAGAAGATATGGTTGATTACATGGGCAAACTGCTGTCTGAGCAGTTTGGAGCGGAAATCACAATGAAGGCCGTTAAGATCGGAGAAAAGCAAGAATCTCAGGAAGACGCAGGCTGATGCCTGCCGGACGGGACAAGCTATATCGAAAGGAGTGAAACAATGAAAAAAATCATTATTGGCACTGCACTTGCAGCCGGCTATCTCATTCTCTGTCGGCTGATGCGCGGCTACTGGGCATTAGACGGAGATCTGATCGTGATTGCTATGGCGACAGCGGCATATCTGATTTTGGACAAGATGCCGGAACGGGATCGGGAAGGAAGAAATAACGAGCCTACATATATCAAAGTAGCGAAGGGGACAGATGGAATTGAAAAGGTCAGTTAAAAGGAAAAGGCGCATGTCTGCGGGAACAGAACATGCGCCGGTGAATGTGGATACATTCATAAATATACAAAGAGAGGATATCACAATATGGAAGAAAAGACAATATTGATGATGGAAATATAGGAGTACGAATATGCTGCAGAAAAAAATATGAAATCGTAAAAGAGATTGCAGTAGCTCCTGCAGATGTTAACGGGTGGTCACTACAACTGAATTTGATCAGCTGGAACGAAAATGCACCGAGATACGATTTGAGAGCATGGTCAAAAGAACGGGAGCGCATGAGCAAGGGGAAGACGTTGAGCACAGAAGAATTAATGTGGCTGAAAAATGTACTGGAAGGGATGGATATTTAAATGGTTGGGGAAATTGAAATGGACAGCTTTTATGGTACATGTAAGTTTTGTGGGCAGATGAAAATGGTGGATGCTGCAGATGAAGAGGATGCAAATGTAAAAGTAACGAATTCCTGTAGTTGCCCAGATGCCAGACTGATGAGAAAAAGAAAACAGATCAGGACTTTAATTACACAGATATGTGGAGAAGAGGGGGCAAAACGAGGGTTTGAACAACTGGACAGCGAACAGATGACGATTGTTATCCAACTGGCAGAGATGGTGGAATCCGGACACGTTATAAGCGTAAATCTTCGAATGGCCGATTCTGCGATAAAGCTCAGCACGAATGCAGACGGAATTTTAAAATTTCGGCGAGACCGGAGTGAGACGATAGAGGAGGAAATATGATTGACTATTATAAGACATGCGCTGTAGCCAAACCGGTAGATAAAAAGAAAAAGAAATTGATGAATGGATATAAGGACAAGCCAAACCGGATTTGTGTGGAGTGTGGGACCGGATATGCGGAAAGACACGAGATCTTTGGCGGAGCGAACCGTCAGCACAGTATCGAAGACAAATTACAGATTGATCTCTGTAAAGAATGTCACGATCGGTGGCATCGTGGGACAGATGCTGAAACCATAGAATGGAGAGAAAAATGGCGCAGCAGAGCGCAGCGTTGTTATGAAAAACGCATGATTGAAGCTGGTGCAAAACCGAAAAGAGCACGAAAAATTTTCATGGATCGATATGGAATCAATACATTGCCGGAGATTCATTAACTAACTCTGATATGAGGAACGAGTCTGCCTGAAACAGAAGAACTGGGAAAGGCAAGCGAATATCTCATCCGTGACACAGATTCGTTCTTTATATATAAGGGAGCGGCCACCTGACAACTGAATATTGATAAGTGACTCTTACGAAACAATCTCGGCCGCTCCTGCTTATCGGATAAAAAGCCCTGGCATCCGCCAGGGCATCGTTATAGCCAATTTCAAACGGGCGCCGGCGCGGCCGTAATATATCTTGATAAAGATATTAATCTAAGGGACATGAGATGAAAATCAAGAGAGAAACGATTGTCGCCGGCAGCATTATCAGCCGCCGGATATATGGAGGAATAAAAAAGACTCCGGGAGAAAAAAGAAGCCGAAGATCAAGACCGACGCTGGAATCTGTGGCGGTGATCAACCGGAAAAATTCAGAGCGGGAATTAATGATAAAACTGCATCATAATTTTGGCCCAGGGGATCTCCATGTCGTACTTACATATAAAGGGCAGGAACCGACGAAGGAACAAGCGAAAAAAGAGGTCAATAATTTTCTGAAAAGACTCCGGAGATATTTCAAGAAAAAAGGAACGACACTGAAATGGATCATGGTTACCGAATACGAGAATCAGAGAATTCATCATCACATGATCCTGTCGCAGATGGATACCTATGATTTAGATCAGCTCTGGACAGCGGGAAAAGCACGTCCGACGCATTTGGACACCACAGGAGATTATAGAAAGCTGGCATCTTATCTGATCAAAGAAACGGATAAAACATTTCGCAGCCTGGATGCATATTCGAAACAACGCTTTTCCTGCTCCAGGACAGTGGAAACTCCGCCGAAAAAAGTGGAAGAAGTCGATGCTTCGCAACTGATCAGGGATCCGAAACCGATCAGAGGATATTACATAGATCAGGAAAGCATCTATCGCGGAGTTAATCCGGTAACAAATGTTCCTTATTTAGAGTACATCATGATTTCCGAAAGTCCGAAACCTCGCCTTAGTATATGGCCAAAAGGAAAGAAACGAAAATACAAAGAAAGATATTACAACTTTAATGAATTGAATGAATACCAGATTCGATTCGTCATGCCATGGGAGGAAATATGAAAAATATGAAAGAATTCTGCGGAAAGTGCAAATATGCAGAAGAACCATCCGATAAAGACCCGTGTAAATCCTGCATGGATTTCGGAATCGCAGCTCTCGGCAGACCGGCAAATTTCAGAGAAACGGATCCGGAAATGAGAAAAATTGGTGACAGAATAGAGGAAGTCTATCAAAATCTCGTCTATTGCTCCGAACAGTCAGCTTGTTCTGATGAACGTTGCAAATATTATAACGCCTACCCTCATTGCGATAATGCTTTAATGCGGGAAGCGGCACAGGTCCTGAACCTTCTCGTCAAAGAAAGAGATCAGGCAGTGGATTTATTAAAAGAAGTTGTAGTGAGCGAAGGCTTCTGTACGGGATGTTTGTACGATTTGGGAGCGCTCTGTACACATCCGCAAAAAGGAGAGCGCGAGTGTAGCGGCGAGAATAGCTATTGGGAATGGAGAGGAATATTTGAAGAGGAGGGCATGGGAAGATGAATGTCGTGGCTTTGATTGGACGATTAACGAAAGATCCGGAACTCCGATACACCAACTCACAGATGCCAGTTTGTTTAGCGACACTGGCGGTAGACCGTCCGGTGTCCAGAAACAGCCAGGACGGCGGAAATGACAGACAAGTTGACTTCATCCGAATTACATTATTCGGTAAGCAGGCTGAAACATTCTCCAGACACCTCACAAAGGGCCGTCAGGTGGCTGTAGAAGGAAGAATTCAGACAGGCTCCTATCAGAATCAGAAGGGAGATACCGTATATACCACGGATATCATAGTGGGGAGATTTTACTTCGTTGGCAATAAAACGAAAGAAAAACCTCCGGATACCTCCGAACGATATGACCCCTATGTACATCAGAGTAATTTTGAAGCGATCAACGATGAGGACTTACCGTTTTAGGAGGGAACATGTCAAAAAAGAAACGGGAAAAAATCTGTGAGTACTGCGGGAAAACATACATGGCATCTTATGAAAAACAAAGATACTGCAGTCGTTCCTGTTCGTCAAAGTCGAAAGGGCTGATCGAAAAGAAACGCATCTGTAAGCGCTGCGGAAAAATATACATCCAGCCCAAAGGTGAATATTCTCTTTTTTGTTCAGAAGAGTGTAGAATTGCGCAGCGCAGAGAACGGAATCAGATGCGTCGCAGGAAATCAGAGGAAAAGAAAGAGGAATTTGACCGCCCGAAGAATGTTCGCCTGACAGCTCATTTGATGGAGTGTCGTAAAAATGGCAGACGATATGCAGAGGATCAGATGGAAGATACTTTGCGTATGGTGGGATCCGTGAATGTGAATTTTGAAGAGAAAAGAAAATGATTGAAGAGGGAAGTGGAGCAACTGAGAAAGACGGTACAGGGATGGGAGGTAAAAAATGATTAACTTTGAAAGACGTAACGAAGAAATAATAGAGAAAGAGTGCGAAGAGCCGAAGCTGAAGCCGAAGATGATAATACACTGGCTGAAATCGCCAGGCAGTTTATGGTGAAGTATGCGCCGGAATGAGAAAAGGAAGCGTGAATGGTAGTGGTTTAGGCTTCGACAAATACAACGAAGGAGGACAGCTAAATGGAAAACATTAAAGTAAAAATGTTAGCAGATATTGAACCGCCAGCAGCGATTGAACAGGGCGATTGGATTGATTTAAGAGCGGCGGAGACGATCCTTATCGTAAAAGGGGAATTTAAATACATTCCGCTGGGGGTCGCAATGCAGCTTCCGGAAGGTTATGAGGCAATCGTGACACCACGATCTTCTCTGTTTAAACGCAGAGGAATTATCATGACCAATAGTATTGGAATCATGGACGAGTTTTATTGCGGTGACAACGACGAATGGAAATTCCCAGCGTATGCGACAAGAGAGACTATCATTCCGAAAGGAGAACGCATCTGTCAATTCCGGATTGTGAAACATCAGCCTGAGATTGAGTTTGAGATCGTCGACACATTAGGAAATCCTGATCGAGGGGGATATGGAAGTACAGGGGCTATGTGATGTATCGGCACAGAGATGGAGGCAAGTGAATGACAAATTTTGAAAAGTATCATGAGGAAATGATTGAGAAAAAATATAAAGCCGTGAAAAACGGAAAACCTATATCATGTAAAAGCGTTGGTTGTTCAGAGTGCGAACTTTACGATGAAGGCCCAACATGTACTTATTCATTAAATGAGGGATAGGGATGCAGCACTGCAAGAAAGAAAGTTGTCAATATTGTTCGCGTTTGGGCAATGGATCGGGATCGATGAAGTTTTGCGATTACATAGGCTATACGGGAAAGCGCAGGGGAGTATATGGCGATGATATAAAGAACTGTGACAAGTATCAGCCAAGAACGAAAAAGCGGCGAACAAATCAGATCTGTGTCGGATCGGATGAGTGGTTAGCGAAGAACGCAGGAAACAGGAAAGAGGATTGATAACAAGTATGAGAGATTATATGTCCAAAAAATATAGTATGCCGCAGGACATATATATGCGGACGTTATGGCTGATCCGAGGGTATGACCGGCTCAAAGCGAGGTATGATGACCTGGCTGATCTGTTAGGGGCGGCAATGGATGGACAACCACGAGGCGGAGGGGTGGCAGATACCACAGCATTACAGGCGGTAGAGAGGGCAAGGCTGTTTGAGGAGTGTCAAGCGATCGAGCAAGCATACCTCTGCATACCAGAAGAGTATCGACGGGGCATATGGGAAAATGTAACAAAACGTGTGCCGTATCCGGATACTGCGCATTATCAGACTTGGGCAAAGCATAGGAGAGAGTTTATAAGAAGAACCGCGGAAAATATGCACTATATATAAACTCGCTTAATAAGGGAAAAAATATAGTGGTATTATGGTATCAGGAGAAAATGAAAACACGCATGCATTTTGTCCTCCTTTCATGATGATATTGGATATAACGGTCAACAAAACCCTGTCGCAGAGCGGCGGGGTTTTGTTGTAGAAAAATATGGAAAAGTATCATCTTTTTTACAGATATGTATTGACATAGGGTATACCATATGATAATATATACTTGTAAGGAGGTGAGAAACCAGTGAGCAAGAAAAAAAGGCGAAAAAAGAAAAACTCCATCAACTGGCCTGAAGTCGCAATTCAGACAGTATCCGGAGTTGTCGCCGGAGTGATAAGCGGTATCATTACATGGCTCATCACTCGGTAGCTAAAGCTACATGTCAGAGAGGGGCGAAAGCCCTTCTCTTAAAAAAGTATATCATAAAAACTCGCTGGTAAAAAGCATGAAAATATATATCATAGTGGCTGTTGTAGTTGCTGTGGCGGTAAGCATAACGGTTGGAAATTATCTGCGAAAGCGGAGGGACCGGAATGAGTAAAGCGAAGCCTCACACGATTGCAACGGAAAAGTATCAGAAGAAAGCCGGCTGGATGTCAAAATCATATAAGCTGAAACGCGAGGTTGTAGAAGCCTTTGCTGAAGCATGCGAACAAGCGGGCGTCAGTCAGGCGGGAAAGCTTACAGAGCTGATGAAGGGATTCATCGAGGAAGTGAACAAAACAAAAGAGTAAGACAGAAAAGCACTCGGGAGACCGGGTGCTTTTTGTGTGGGGATGAGATGACAAAGCAAGAGCGTGCAAAGTTCTATAAATCTAAAAAATGGAAGAACAAATGTAAAGTAATATTGAAACGTGACAGGTATCGGTGCCAACTATCGAAACGGTATGGGAAACAAGTAGATGCGGAGATCGTACACCACATCTATCCGCTATCTGTTTACCCGGAATATCGTTTAAAGAGTTGGAATCTAATTGCGGTGTCGCGCTCGGAACACAACCGATTGCACAATCGTGCTACAGGCGAACTAACAGATTACGGCAGACAGTTGATGCATCGCACACAGCCCCCCCGGGGTGAATAGATGAACATGCAAATGGTCGGTTGTGCCTGGGTTAACTCTTTCCAACTCTGAGCAAAAATTTCAAAAAGGGGGTGCCGTTTTGGAGAAGGCAAAATGGAAGAAAAAAATCATAAAACAATGCCAGGATCTCGGCACTTATCAAGATGCATATATTCCAGCAATTGAAACGCTTGCAGGGATTTTGGAACAACGGGATCGCACACATGTGGAATTTACAAAATCCGGCGGGAAATCCGTGGTAGAATACGTCAATAAATTCGGCGCGGTGAATATGGTGAAGAATCCGTTATTGACCTTGTGGGATGATCTGAACGCAAGTGCATTAATGTATTGGCGCGACTTAGGATTGACACCGTCCAGCTACAAGAAAATGACGGGAGGAACACCTAAAACAGAAAGGGGTGGAGGGCTTGCGGAAGCGATCAAATCCCTCGACCTATAAAGGAAAAAACTGGGCGGTTGTTATGGAATATGCGGAAAGCATACGCGATGGAAGAAAGATTGCCTGTATGGAACTGCAACAAGCTATCGACCGTTTTTTTCGCGATCTCGATAATCCTAACTATGAAATTGACTGCAAGGCTCCGGAGTTTTGCATTGGCATTATAGAAAAAACATTCTGTCATCAACAGGGAGAAAAATTGGACGGAACTCCGCTGCGGGGGACGCCGTTTTTACTTGAACCGTTCCATAAATTTATCATATACAATTTGGTCGGGTTTCGGCTCACAGGGACGGACATCGTCCGTTTTCACGAAGCGCTGATTTTCATCCCTCGAAAAAATATAAAAACGAGTTTCGCAGCTTCTCTTGCGTGGGCTCTGGGGCTTTGGTACAGAAAGAGCGGATCAAAAGTGTATATCACTTCCGCTGCACTGATGCAATCTCTGGAGTCTTTTAATTTTATTAAGTACAACGTAACACGTATGGGAGAGGATCAGAAGTCCGGCGGCGCGGTTAAAATCATCGATAACAATAACGAACATTCTTTAGAGGCGTCTTTGGGAGACGGCTCTTTTTTTATACGAGCTTTGGCGGCAAATCCGGACACACAAGATTCACTAAATGCCAATATTGCTATCGCGGATGAGATACACGCTTTCAAAAAGCCTAAGCAATATAACCTGTTTAAGGAAGCAATGAAAGCGTATACCAATAAGCTGCTGATTGGTATATCTACTGCAGGGGATGATGAGCAGGCTTTTCTTGGGCAGCGTTTAAAATACTGTCGCAAGGTATTGGATGGTACTGTGCAGGATGAACAATATTTCATTTTCATGTGTTGTGCAAACCCCAATCCGGAAACAGGAGAGATCGATTATACAGATCCTATAGTGCACGAAATGGCGAATCCGGCTTACGGTGTTTCGATTCGCCCGGAAGAATTAATGAACGATGCTTTGCAAGCACAAAATGATCCGCAGCAGAGAAAAGACTTCTTTGCAAAATCACTGAATGTGTACACAAATGCATTAACGGCGTATTTCGATATCGAGGAATTCCGCCGATCAGATGTGAAATATAACTGGTCTTTGGATGAGCTGGCAAAACTGCCGATTGACTGGTACGGAGGTGCGGATCTGTCCAGGCTGCACGATCTGACTGCCGCTGCCTTATACGGAACCTACAAGGATGTGGATATCATCATTACGCATGCTTTTTTTCCGATTGTAGCCGCTCATAAAAAAGCGGACGAAGATGGAATACCTCTCTTCGGTTGGCAGGACGACGGATTTTTGACTATGTGCAATAGTCCGACGGTAAACCATGCAGACGTGGTTAATTGGTTTGTTCTGATGAGAAAGAAAGGGTTTCGCATCAAACAGGTCGGACACGATCGAAAATTTTGTAGAGAATACTTTATCGGTATGAAATCCGCACGATTCAGCATTGTCGATCAGCCGCAGTATTATTACAAAAAATCCGAAGGATTCCGGCATATCGAAGAGCGAGCTAAAAACGGAAAATTGTATTATCTACACTCACAAGCATTTGAGTATTGTGTGGAAAATGTTCGGGCCATCGAAAAGACCGACGATATGATCCAATACGAGAAAGTGCAGCCAGAACACAGGATTGACCTGTTTGATGCTGCGGTATTTGCGTGTGTAAGAAAGCTGGAAAATATGGAACGGTCAAAGAAGGCTGCGAGTTGGTGGGGTGAAAAATGAGCAAAAAACAAAAGAAAAATAAGACAAGAGCAGAACCTAAGATAAAACGCAATGTAAGTTATCTGTGTTCTCCGGATGCGTATGAAACCTTGTGTGTCAGCGGATATACATCTCTATCGCATAATCCGGAAATCGTTACCGGAGTAGATCGTATCGCAAGGCTTATCTCTACAATGACGATTCACCTGATGCAAAATACGGAACATGGGGATATCCGAGTGAAGAATGAGCTATCGAAGAAAATGGATATCTACCCAAACCGTAATATGACCCGTTCTACCTTTATTCACTACATTGTCAAAACAATGTTGCTGGATGGCAATGGAAATGCAATTGTATACCCGGAGTATCAAGAGGATGCAGGAAGGTATTTTATTAAAAATTTGCAGCCAATCCCGCCAAGTATGGTTTCGCTAATTCCTGAGGGAAATTTTGATTATCAGGTACAAATTGGGGGTCAAAACTACCGTGCAGATGATGTACTGCACTTTCTGGTCAATCCAGATTCTAATTATCCGTGGAAGGGAGTGGGATATCGGGTTGCGCTGAAAGATGTAGCAGGGAATTTGAAACAAGCGTCTGCAACGGAAAAGGGGTTTATGGCATCCAAATGGAAGCCTTCCATAATTGTTAAAGTCGACGCGCTCACGGAAGAATTCTCGGATAAAGAAGGCAGAGCGCGATTGCTGGAAGAATATATCAGCACCAATGAAGCGGGAGAGCCTTGGTTAATTCCTGCAGATCAGTTTGAAGTTCAGGAGGTGAGACCTCTTTCGCTTTCTGATCTTGCATTATCAGATATGGTACAGCTGGACAAACGAACGGTGGCATCCATTCTCGGAGTGCCGCCTTTTGTTTTGGGGGTAGGTGAATTTAATCGTGATGCATGGAATAACTTCATTGATTCCACGATTATGCCAATCGCCAAGTCCATCGAACAAGAACTCAGTAGAAAATTATTGATAAGTCCGGACCTGTATTTTAAGTTCAATGCCAGAAGCCTGTACAATTACGACATTACGCAGCTGGCGCAGGTGGGAGATGATCAATATGTTCGAGGTATTATGACGGGCAATGAAGTGCGCGATTGGCTGGGATTATCGCCACGCGAAGGTTTGGACGAACTCGTCATATTAGAAAATTACATCCCTCTTGGAATGGTAGGAGATCAGAAAAAATTGATACAAGGAGGTGAGGGAAATGGAGAATAGAGAACGGAGGCAGATGCGGTCGGTATCATCGGAATTTCAGACCAGAGAAGAAGACGGAGCTCTTTACATCGAAGGGTATTTTTCCGTGTTTAATACGAATTATGAGTTGTGGCCAGGAGCAACTGAAAGCGTGGCGCCGGGAGCGTTTTCGGATACGCTGGGAAGCGATGTTCGCGCATTAATTGATCACGAAAGCCGTTTGGTGTTGGGGAGAAATAAAGCGGGAACATTGGAACTGAAAGAAGATTCCCATGGTCTTTGGGGACGCGTGGAGATTAATCAGTCAGATAGAGATGCGATGAATCTGTACGAGAGGGTAAAACGCCGTGACGTAGATCAATGCAGCTTCGGATTCGATATCTTATCGGAGGATACAGATTATCGAGAAGATGGATCGGTCCATTGGACGATCCGGAAAGTAAAGCTGTATGAGGTCAGCGTGGTCACTTTTCCGGCATATGAGGAAACTTCGGTATCCGCTCGAAAACGGGATTTAGAGGCAATAGAGAAGCGAAAGGCAGAGGCATGGCGTGAATCCATGCGAAAGAAAGTGAGAGGTGAATAAATGGCATTAAGAGCTTTAATCATCGGAAAGAAGCTTATGGAAGCAAGAGGGCGTTTGGAAAAACTGAGAGAAAAGGATGAAGAGTTCCAGACGAGAGAAGCAGAATTAGAAGAAGCAATTAGTGAGGCGGAAAGCGAAGAAGATCAGGAAGCTGTGGAAAAACTTGTGGAAGAGTTTGAAACAGAAAAGGAAGCTCACGAGGAAGAAAAGAAAAAACTGGAAGAGGAAATCTCCGACATGGAGAGTGAGTTGGAAGAGATTGCAAAAGAGCCGGCTGCAAGGATGAAAAAACAGGTGAAGGAAAAGAGAGGTGAGAGCAGAACAATGGAAACGAGAAAGAAATTTTTCGGAATGGACGCACAGGAGAGAGACGCATTTTTCGCAAATGAAGAGGTAAAAGAGTTCCTTCAGCGTGCGCGGGATCTGGCGATTCAGAAGCGCACGATTACCGGCGCGGAACTGACGATTCCGACGCAGGTACTTGAACTGATTCGTGAGAATGTGGAAAATTACTCGAAGCTGGTGAATCGTGTACGTGTACGCTACGTGTCCGGTAAGGCTCGTCAGAACGTTATGGGTGCATTCCCGGAAGCAGTATGGACGGAAGCCTGTGCTTCTTTGAACGAGCTGAGTTTCGGATTTACGCAGACAGAACTGGATGGATATAAGGTCGGTGGTATCATCTATATCTGCATCGCGACATTGGAAGATAGCGACTATGATCTTGCCAGTGAAATTATTACGGCGCTTGGCGCTGCGATCGGTATCGCACTCGACAAAGCGATTCTGTACGGAACCGGGGTAAAAATGCCTCTGGGCATTGTTTCAAGACTGGCACAGGATTCACAGCCTTCAGATTATCCGACAGTATCCCGTCCGTGGGAAGACTTAAGCGGAACCAATCTGATTACAATCAGCGGGAAAACCGGTCTCGCTTTATTCCAGGAACTGGCGAAATCCACGAAGGTTATCAAGGGAAAGTACTCCCGCGGCGTAAAATTCTGGGCGATGAACGAATCAACCTATACCGATCTCATGGTCGAAGCGATGAGTATTAATGCGGCCGGCGCTATTGTCTCCGCTCAGGGGGCGACGATGCCGGTAGTTGGAGGAGATATTGTTGTCCTGTCAGATGATATCATTACAGACGGCAATATTATCGTAGGATATGGCGATCTCTACTTACTTGCAGAGCGCGCAGGATCTTCCTTTGCACGTTCTGACGAATACCGTTTTGCAGATGATCAGGTAGCATTTAAAGGGACGGCGAGATATGACGGCGCTCCGATTATCGCAGAAGGCTTCGCGGCGATTGGTATCGGATCAGCGCCGGCGACCGATGCAACGTTCCCGGGCGATACAGCAAATGATACGACCTTGACCGATCTGTCGATCGGATCTCTGAGCTTATCTCCGACTTTTAATCCGGAGACGCTTTCCTATACGGCGACGGCAACTGCCGCATCTGATGCAGTGACAGCGAATCCAACACAAGCGAGAGCAAAGGTTACATTAACTTACAACGGAAAGAATTACCCGAATGGCGGAAGTGTAAAATGGCTGGCAGACAGCACCGCTCATCCACTTGAAATTGAAGTAGAAAATGGTGTCAGCGTTCGGACTTACACTGTACAGGTCACAAAGGGGGAATAATTCCCCCGACTGAGACCGGCCTGATCGGCTCGGGGGTCATCGGACAGGCTAAAATAGGAATGAAATAAGGAGGAAAGGACATGGCATATACTCCAACAACATGGGAAACGGGCGATTTGATCACTGCTGAAAAAATGAACAAACTGGAACAGGGGGTTCAAAATGAACAGGCGGGACCTGCTGGGGAAGATGGTGCCGCTGCAGGCTTTGGAACGCCAACGGCTACGGTGGACGCCAACACAGGAACACCTTCCGTGACGGTTTCTGCAAGTGGACCGGATACAGCAAAGGTTTTCACCTTTCAGTTCAAAAATCTGAAAGGCGAAAAAGGAGACTCCGGGGCGCAGGGACCTGCAGGACCGTCTTATACACTTCCTGCTGCAAATCCTACCACTCTGGGAGGAGTAAAACAGGCTGCTGCGGTAGCGGATGCAGCAGCAGCGCCGACAAAAGAGGAATTTAATGCACTTCTTACTTCTTTGCGAAACGCTGGGATTTTGGCAACTGGTGAGTAGCATGACACAAGAGGAGATTTTGGAAATCTTAAAAATAGACTTGGGGATTATCGGAGCGGCTTATGATACCATGCTGACGCAGTTGATCTCTTCGTCGAAATCTTTCATGAAACGTGAAGGAATACAGCTAACTGATAGCGTAGAAGATGGTCAGTTGATTATTATGTATGCGGCTTATCTTTTCCGTAAGCGAGCAACGGATGAGGGTATGCCACGTATGCTGCGCTGGGCTCTGAATAACAGACTGTTTGGAGGTGGCGCGAATGCTACTTGATGCGGGCATCGCGACTGTCTACCGGCAGACTCTGATTTCTGATCCGGGAGATATGCCAAGATATCAGTGGACGGAAATTTGGAAATCGTTTTATGGTGAAAAGACAGTAGGTCTTACGAGGTATTACGCCGGCATGGACCATAATGATCAAATAGATCTTCTGATTCAAGTGCAGCGAAACCGGGGTCTGTCTCCGGCGACAGACCGTGTGGAAATCGACGGGGAATATTATCGGATTACGCAGGCGCAGCATGTCATTGATGAAGAGGGATTACCGATGACAGACTTATCGCTGGAAAGGGTGGAGTCGCTTGAATGAAAGAGTAAAAGAAGCACTTTTGAGTGTATCAGAAAATGTGTTTTTGTTTACCGCAAAAGGGAATCAGAATCTCCCATATATCGTGTATGGCGTAGATGGAGAGAATCATCTGTTTGCATCCGATCGACGTGCGGAATTATGTGATGCAGGATATATCGATTTGTTTACGAAGAACGGAAGCGATCCATTGATCAAAAGCGTCCCGGAGGCTTTAGAGCTTGCCGGGGTTGCTTTTTATTTAAATTCAATTCAATTCGAAGAACAAACAGATTTGCTGCATTATGAATGGCGTTGGGAGTCGGTCTAATGGCAAGAATCAAAACCACGTTTTCGGACGGAATTAATGAATACCTTCAAACATTGAACCGGCTTGGCAAGGAAATTGAGGGAATATCCAAACAAGCGGTATATGAAGGAGCTAAGATCATTGCGGATGAAATCAAAAACAACATAGAAGCTTTGCCGACAGATGAAAAGTGGGGAACTCCGAAGAAAATGAAAGCGGGACCGACGAAGGCAGAGAAGGAAAATATTGCTCGGGGACTTGGTATTGCTCGCATTCAAGATAACAAAGGAACAATCAATACCAAAATTGGTTATGATGATGCTGGATATGATGAAAACAACAAACCGATCCAGATGATTGCCAGATCTGTCAATAGCGGCACATCCTTCATGAAAAAAAATCCGTTTTTTGAAAAAGGTGTACGGAACTCACGGAATAAAGCAAAGCAAAAAATGATCGAAGTTGCAGAAAAAGAATTAGAAAAAATCGCAAAGGAAAAGGAATAGGAGGGAAAAGACGATGGCAGTAATTGGTTTATCAAAGCCGCATTATGCAGTTTACACAAACACGAGCGGGACGGTTTCTTATGCAAACGGAGGGGTACTCGGAAAAGCTGTTGAGGTCAATCTGGAAATCGAGACCAGCGAGGACAATAATCTCTATGCAGATGACGGAATCGCAGAAACAGACAGAACATTCTCCAACGGCACACTGACACTTTCGACGGATGATTTGTCTCAGGAGGTATCCAAGGCGATCCTCGGGCTGAAGGAGGTTGCGCTTAGCGAGATCGAGGGCGTGACAGATGAAGACGCAAAAGAACTTATTTACGATAATGAACAGGAAACGCCGTATCTTGGCATTGGTTTTATCATCAAAAAGAGAGTGGGCGGAAAAGATATGTGGCGAGGCGTCGTGTTAAGAAAGACGATGTTTTCGGTGCCTCCTGACGCAGCAACGACACAGGGTGAAACCATCGAATGGCAGGTTCCGGAGCTGACTGCTACAGTAATGAGAGATGACAGCGCAACACAGCAGTGGAAGAGCGAGGCCACATTTACTACTCTTGCGCAGGCGGAGGCATATATCAAAAATCGGCTGAATATTACAGCGTCACCTGCCAAAATCAACGAGGCGAAAGTCGACGAGAGTGTAATTTCTCAGTAAGGAGGAAAGAATGGCAGAATTTGAAGTACTCGGGACACGTTATCCGCTTGCTTTTACGATTCGCGTTGTGGAAAAAGTGTGCGAACGTTATGGGTCACTGGAAAATTTTGATAACCTTGCGAAAGAACGCACAGACATAGAGCTCTTAAAAGAATACATCTGGGTGCTGAGAGAAATGATGCTCGGAGCCGCAGCTAAAATCAGCATGGAAAAAGGCAGCGACATCGCAGACATTCCAGATTTGGAGCGTCTTTACGATGTTTTGGAATGGGGGAGCTATCCGCGTATCTTAAAAGCGGTTAACTCCTGCTTGGTCAGCGATTCGGAACGAACGGTAGAGGCGGAAGAAGATCCAAAAGCAGCAAAAAACGCAAAAGCCGCGCAGAAATAGAATTAAATTCTGCGTGGCTTCTTTATTATTTGGCAAATATAGGATTTGCGAAAGCAGAGGCTCTGAATCTCCGTATGGGGGAAGCTTTTGATTATATCGCCTGTCATCAGATCAGTAATATTGAAGGAATCCGGCAGAAACGCAGATTGACAGCGGACGATATTCTGCCGGATATTCCATAAATAAGTAAAAGCGAGGTGAAAAAGTGGCTACAGACGTAGGGATCCGAGTCGGCGTTGACGGCGCAGCGGAATTTAAAAATGCACTAAAAGGGATTGACGCGCAGCTAAAAAATTTAGATTCGGAGATGAAAAGCACGGTATCTGGTCTCGATTCCCTCGAAGATGCTCAGGCCGCCGTCGGGAAACGAACGGAGATCCTCGGAAAACAGATTTCCGTCACAGAGCAGAAAATATCTACCATATCCGCGGAATATGATCGATCTGCGAAAAAGCTGGACGAGCTGGGCAAAGCCCTTGACGATGTAAAAAACGCTGAAAACAGCACGGAAAAAGAGATTACTGCGGCTGCAAATGCGTACAATCGTCAGCAGCAGGAGGTAAATCGGCTCGGAACGCAACTAAATAACGCGACCTCGAGTTTGAACAAGCTGCAGCGTGAGATGCGCGATGTCGAAAACGGCACCGATAAGGTCACGCGATCCTTTCAGAAAGTAGAAAACGAAGCGGAGGATATGGGCGGAAGCCTGCGCGATGCCTTTGTGGGCGGAGCAGTAGCCGGCGGAATCCAGTCTCTGGCATCCAGTCTGTCCGGACTAATTGACGAGACGATGGAATACCGGAAAATCATGGCGTCGCTCAATACGTCGAGTGCGAAAGCGGGATATACTGCGGAGCAGACGGCAGCATCGTATCAGCAGCTATATGGAGTCCTTGGAGATGAGCAGACGGCAGCGACCGCGCTGGCGAATCTGCAGGCGCTGGGATTATCTCAGGCAGATTTGACGAAGCTGACGGATGCGGCGATCGGAGCATGGGCGACCTATGGCGATTCCATTCCTATCGACGGGCTCGCGGAATCGATCAATGAGACGATACGCGCCGGCGCTGTCACCGGTACCTTCGCTGACGTGCTCAATTGGGCGGGAACGAGCGAAGATAAGTTTAACGAGAAACTCGCAAAATGTAAGACGGAAAGCGAACGCGTCAATCTTGTTATGCAGGAGCTTGCCAAACAAGGGCTTGCAGATACCGCGCAGGCTTGGCGGGAAAACAATCAGGATATCGTGAAGACGAACCAGGCGTCTGCAAAAATGACAGAGACCTGGGCGCAGCTCGCGAAGAAAGCAAGCCCTGTTTTTGCTGAAATCAAAACGTCGATTGCGGATGCAGCACTCGGTGTTATGGAATTCGCAGAGCAAAACAAGGGACTCGTAGCGACTGCCGGAGCGGTAGTCGGAGCTGCTGCCGGTTTTTCTGCGGTTACCGCTGCGGTGAAAAAGACGACCGAAACACTTGAGGTATTCGGGTTTAAACTGTCCGCCAGCCCGATCTTTTTACTGGCAGGAGTTATAACCGGCGCCGCGGTAGCTATTGGAGTGCTGGACAAAGCTGCGGAAAATGCGGATCCGGAAATGGCTGCGCTGAGAGATCGGACAGAAGAGCTGACCTCATCCGCCGATGCTTTGACGAGCTCGTGGCAGACGATGACGGATGCGTCAAAACAGCAGGCGGAAAACCGCATTGCTGAAATCGATCAAGCACAACAGCTTGCGAACGAATTGAAGGGACTCGTCGATGCAAACGGCAAGGTTGCCGCATCCGATCAGGAACGCGCCGCAGGGATTTACGAGATTGTAAATGACCTGATGCCCGGGCTGGTCAAAAAGACCGGGGAAGGGAAAAAGGCCAATTATGAATTCGCAAAAAGCATCGACGCTGTTATTGAAAAGGAAAAAGCCCTCGCCTTAGTCGAAGCATATAAAGACGATTATGCCGAAGCCGTAAAAACGAAAGCAGAAGCGCAGAAAAATCTATCGGATGCACTTGCTCATCAGTATGATCTTGAGTTGGAAATGGCGAAACTGGAAGCTGCGGAAGATTATGGAAGAAAATATGAGGATCTGCAAAAAGAATGGGCCGCTACTAAAGAAACAATTAAAAATCAAAGTGATTTGATTGCATCGACAGAAGGCGTCGCACAGAGCTATGAAGCGATGACCTCAGCGATTGCTTCCGGAGATTACGACAAGGCTCTGACTGCTGCGCAGTCCTTTGGTGTGGATCTGGCCGATATCTCCCAAATGTCCGCCCAGCAGATTCAGGCGGCGTATGGAGATATCAACAATGCGATTAAAACAGTTGAGAATTATCTGAATTCCGGCAGCCTGACAGAGGCGCAACGTGCACAGTTCACGGGAATTTTAAATGAACTGACTGTCCAAAAAGCGCAGTACGAGGAACAGATGGCGCAGACTGCTATCGGAGGAGCGAAAAACTTTGCGGATGGACTGTCAAGCGAAAAGTCTGCTATAGAAGGCGCAACGAAATTAGTGGCAGATGCCTCTGTTGCAGCAATGGATATTGCGCAGGCGGCACTGGAAAAAGGGCATGCTGGTGGTCAAGAGTATGCGGCAGGCATCCCGTTAGCGGTTAGTATTGCAGAAACAAACGCGAGAATTCTCGCGCAAGCGGCGATTGATGCGGCGGAATCTAAAAAAGCCGGAATGGAAACTACCGGGAAGAATTTGGGAGCAGGTCTTGCAGCAGGCCTTATCAATTCTACTAAGCTGGTTGTTGATGCCGCCAATCAGGTAGCACAGGCGGCGATGAATAAAATGCGCGCGGCGGAAAACTTTGACGAAAACTCCCCGTCAAAATGGGCGGAGGAGACCGGAGAATTCGTTGATAAAGGTCTTGCGATTGGTTTCGTAAAAAACAAAGGGATTGTTTTGTCTGCTGTAAGCGATCTTTCCGAATCCGCAAAAGCTGAGATGGAAGGCAATTTTAAGACCATTAAATTTGTTGCTATTGACGCAGCCGAAAAAATGAATGATGCTCTGCTAAAGAAAGAGGCTGAATTAAATGATGCAATCGCAAAAATGGAAGCAGATGCGGCCAAAAAGCAGTCGGAAAAAGAACTCTCGGAGTACAAGAAAAACCTAAAAGAAAAATATGCTGAGCTGGGAAAGGCAGAAAAGAAAGAGAAGAAAAAAATCCAGGAAGAGATCAGCAAACTGGAAAATGATTGGAATGAAAAACAGCGAAAGGCTCAGGAAGATGCTCAGAAGGAGCAGTTAAAGGCCCAGCTGAGTACGCTGCAGCAATATAAAAAAGAATATGAATCAGCACTGAAAGAGATTGAATCTTCGCAGGAATCCATGTCGAAAAAACTGAAAGATTATACAGAGCTGATTACGAAAACAAAAGACGGGACGGAAAAGCTGGCCACTTCAGCCGATCTGCAAAAAGATATCGATATGATCGAGCGTTACGGGGAAGCTTTGGAAAATTTGAAAAACAGAGGGACTCCGGATGATCTGTTATCGGAATTTGTAAACATGGACGTCGAAGATGCGATTAAATTCGCCAATCAGTTAGGCGAAATGACAGATGATAAATATGAAGAATATATCGCACTTTGGAAGCAAAAGCAGGAGGCTGCGAATGAAGTGGCTCGAAAGTTCTATCAGGATGAAATGGATGCTTTAACTGAAGAATTTGTTGATAAAATTCCTGAAGAATTGAGCGACGTCAAAGATGAAATGCGTACGATCGGGGTTCAGGGCGTGCAGGGTATGATCGACGGACTGTATTCCCAGACGGGAGCCCTGGCCGCTGCAGCGCGGGAGGTGGTAAGTCAAGCAATCGCAGCTATGCAGATGGAGGCGGATATACATAGTCCGTCGAAAAAAACAAAGAATCTCGTCGGTATCCCTATGGGCGAAGGCGTTGTAGTCGGTTTTGATACCGTCATGAAAACGGCATCGAAAGATGTAGCGGCAGCGATCAGTTATCCGTTTGATCGCGTGACGAAAAATGATTTATACAATGCGGCTGCATCCACTGTTAACGGCATGGCCGCAGCGGGATCCGCGGCGCCTGCAATGCAGACGATTGTAATTCCGGTAAATCTCAACGGCAAACAGGTTGCTGAGGTCATATATGACCCATTAAAACAGGTAGGAAAACAGAGGGGGTATTAGTCGGTGGAAAAAATCATCATTGCAGGAATCGAAATGCCCCGGACCCGATCCCTTGAAGTGGGAGGAAGCTATGAAGCAAAGGAAACAACCATGGCCAGCGGCAGGATCGTACGAGACATTATAGGATGGCGTACCGAACTGACGGCAGAATGGGAGTGGGTACCGGCGGGTCTTTTAACTCAGCTGGTACCGATCGCTCGCAGTGGAAAATTTGTCGAAATACAATATCCCGACAGTGTTGGAGAAGATGCATCAGGCATGTTTGCGATTGAGATCGGCAGTCAGAAGATTTTTAAATTCCGTGGCGGCGAACCGTACTGGTATGGCGTGGAGCTGACCGCAACGGCGCAGGAGGTGACAGACTATGATCCCGATGCCGGGTAGTTATCAGCCATATGCGGACTGGCGTAAGGTTGATTTTGGTATGAGCTTTGGCGTCATTGCGGTCGATGCGGCAACTCTGGCAGAGCCGTCATCCTCTGCGCAGTATCCAACATCTCAAATCGAGCAGACACACGATCGCATCGAACTGACGACAGCAAAATATACCACGTTGGAGCACAACATGTGGGTACTCAACGGTACGATGCAGCTGTATCCGGATGATTTGTCTAACGTACAAACCGGGTGGATATCTGAAAATGTGAGCGGAGAGGATAGGACTTACGAATCAGGTGTACATCTGACCTTTGAATTCAGCGAGCCGCAAGATAGCTATGGTCTGACTTTTGTTTTTGATCAGCAGATGCCAGAAGATATACCGGCCGAAATCAGGGTTACCTTTTACAGCGACGCCGGTGCAGAGCTTTATACAAAAAGAGATGCGCCATCCAGTGCATACCATTGGATGGATGTCCCTGTGCAGCAGTACTCAAAAGTGATGATTGATTTTTTATCCTCCAAAATTCCAAACAGACGTATTCGAGTTACAGAGGTAATTTTCGGGATTGTGGCGGTATACGACCGTAAAACGATAGTTGACGCCTCGGACAAGCAGAGCATTGATCTGTTGTCAGAAAGCTTACCTTCTGCTACAGTAACGATCAAAATTGACAATCAGGACAAACTGTATAATCTGATCAATCCGGAAGGAATCTACGAGTACCTGCAGGACGGTCAGTATATCAATTATTGGATATCTGTCGGAGATACGAAGGTGAACATGGGCGTACGATATTTTTATGCCGCAGAGAGTGATGATGGGGGCTTGACTGCCACAATCACATTCAACGACCGCATGATCTTTTTAGATGATGTTATATTTAACGGCGGCGCATCCGGTACGTGGACTCTTAAGGAGGCGGTGGAAACGATCCTGACCGGCGCAGGCATAAAAACCGCGCCGACCTTTGAGGACGGTCTCGACGGCGTTGTGATACGCAAATGCATCCCGCAGGATACCACCTGCCGAGAAGCGCTGAGGCTCTGTGCTCAAGCGGCGATGTGCGTCTGTTATGTAGATCGTAACGATAGTCCGCACTTTATTCGCCCGCGGATTAAAATGACGCCGGACGATCAACTGACGCGGGATCGCCTATCAGAGGAGCCGGTGGTGGATATTGGGGATCGATACAACGCAGTTACGATCCGCCGAAGAGATGATTATGTAGATGGATCAGAAGAAGAGACTTATACAAAGTCTGCGGCGGCAGAGGATGAGATGATTCTGACGAAGGAAATATCAAACCCGTTGGTCAATGATATGGTCGCCTGGTGTGACTGGGCTCTGCCATGGATACAACGACGGACGTCTTTTGACATAGAATATCGCGGTAATCCAGCACTTGAGATGGGGGATACCGTGCAGGTCTATGACGCTTTTGGAGTTAATGGCAGCGCTCTCGTTGAATCTCACGAACTGACTTTTGACGGCGGGATGGACGGATCGATGAAAGCGAGGCGGTAACTTTGAGCGATTATGTTATATTTGTGCCTCAGATTGATTCTGCCGCAATAACGCCGAATCCGGTAGAAGCAAACGCGTCCTTGAAAATATCAGTAGTTGTTTCAGAAATACAGAAAGTACTTTATCCGGAATGGTACTATTCCGGCGAGATCTATTCCGGGGAAAGCGAGGGATAAATGGCGATAAAAACAGTTCGGGCTCAAATTAACGGTCAGTGGCACACGCTGACGCTTAATCCGTCCAATGGGCATTATGAGGCGGAAATCACTGCGCCAAGTGTTACGTCATACAATCAGCCGAATCATTACTACAATGTGACGGTGGAGGCTACCAATGACGCAGGTACGACGGTGTCTGCATCCGGTACAACCATACCGGGATTGCAGCTGCAGGTGCGTGAAAGAATTAAGCCGGTTGTTACCATCACATCGCCGTCTAACGGCGCCCGGATTACAAATAATAAACAGCCGGTATTATTTACAGCGACAGACGAGACCAATGGGTCCGGAGTGGATCTGTCGAGTCTTGCGGTAAAACTGGATGATGTTTTGGTGCCGTCAGAGCAGATATCTAACAGCGCAATTGCAAACGGGTACAGCTTTACCTATACACCGGCTGAGGCCCTTTCTGACGGGTCGCATACGGTAACGGTTGATATTTCCGACCACGATGGCAACACTGCAGATCAGAAAACGACAACCTTTATCGTTGACACAGTAGCTCCGACACTTAATGTAACCGCTCCGACGGAAGGATACATTACCAATACCGCGAAACTTACTGTTGTTGGTACGACCAACGATGTAACCTCGTCTCCGGTAACCGTAAAGATTACACTCAATAGTGCGGATCAGGGAGCGATTACAGTAAACGCCGGAGGTGCATTTAGTAAACAGATAACGCTCGCTGAAGGGGCAAATGTTATTGTCATTACGGCGACTGACGCGGCGGGCAAATCTACTTCCGTAACGAGAAATGTTACGCTGGATACAAGCCAGCCGGCGATCACTGCTGCTACAATAACGCCGAACCCGGTAGACGCAGGAAAAACCATGTTGATTAGTGTGGTGATCGAATAAATGCGCAGCATCAAGGTAAGACTGCCGACGGAAATATTGCAGGTGACAGGCTCCGTAAACGGAATCGAGGTGCCGTGGACAAGAAACGGAGACATGTGGACCGCAACATGCTCTCCGTCAGAGGATAAAACCTATCATGTACAATTAAAGGCGATTAACAGTCTGGGTGCGGAGTTTGATTATGCCTTTGAGTTATATGACGGGCTGCGTCTGATTACAGACCGCACAAAACAGGATGTGGATCGCGTTAATTTTCTGCACAAGAAATGGTTTGCGGGTACGATTACGCCGACAGAGATGACAGAATGGTTTTCCGATTTGAAAGGGGCGTATAATGCATCTGATCTTAACCGGGTCGGGGCCGCTATGGAATATATCAGCCAACGTTTGGCAGATGCAGGATATGGTCATATGCTAAACCTAAAAACAGATTGGACGGCAGCTGACGATAACCGTACTGGCGCACTTGATTATTACCTGAAAACAATCCGGCAGTTGCGGTCATGGTTTGTAACATGGCCAACTACGCCAGATACGCCGGCTGATCTGCAGAACCTGACATTTGAAGAGGCGAACAATATCGAAAAAATATTGATGGATCTGGATGATCTTATCAATCGAATGGTGCAGGCTTATTACTACAGCGGCGAAATATATGCGGGGGAGGTATAAAAATGAAAGATAGAGTACCAAAATATCCGGGGCGTGTTTACGTTACCCCGGAAAATGAGGGCACGCCGTATTATGCGACGATTGAGAGAGCGGATGAGCCTGTTGAGGTTGGCACACCTTTAAATAAGGCAACTTTGCTAAGCGATGAAACGGCGGAGTTATATGAGAAACCTACTGATACGGCGGTTCCAGACGATATGTTTAAAATTCTTGGCGCCGAGAGGAAAAGAGCTATTTTCGGGGAGAAAAGCGAAATAGAGTCTGGCATTTGGGATACTTATTCTTATGTAACCAACAATTATGGTGACGAGCTTTTTAGACAAATAACGTCCGACGGTAAGGGTAGAGTGATTGCTCGTATGGGCGGAGATAGCAGTGATAGAATATACTATTCGGATGATTACTGCGAGACGATGAACCCAGTTAGTACTCCTTGGGACTATTCTTCCGAAGTATTTGGTTATATGGGTTATGTATGCGGGCATTTTATAATACCTAATAGCCGAACAGAGTCTGATCCTGTAATTTTGATATCGAAAGATGGTATAAATTGGACAGAAAAAACTCTTGATTGGAATCTAAGCGGCGATGACCGAATAGGCGGAAATAAGAGAGTAATCGGGAATGATGATTGGGGGTTTATATTTGCAGCAGATGAATACTCTGCAGGTTACACTGCTATAAAAATTACAAAATCGGGCGGCGACTTAATTTTTTCAAAAAGTAGTTTTGGACCCACTAAAGAGGCATCATACAATGACGGAGTATACGTCGTGTGGCGCACGGAAGGCTCTGTCCAAATTAGTTACACTACAGGAGATCCTGAAAGTTCTAAGACAAATCTTACTCGACCTCCAAACATGAACTCTGACGATACTGTTGGAGGATGTATACATGTAGGTGGCTATATTGTTATGTGTTGGAGTGGCTTTTATACTGGAAAAAAACCCGCTGTTTCAGTATATAACATTTCCGCAGGCTCTTGGAGCGATCGATTATATACTTCGGATAGTACAGGTGATATCTATCGTATAGGAGCATCTGCTGGAAAAGCTCTAATATTTCTCGATAATGGTACAGATTTTTGGATTGTAGACCCAAAAACAAATACCGTTGAGATTAAAAGTGTATATTTTAGTTCTGATGTAGTTTTGGTTACTATGTATCCGGAGGACGGTCCAACCGTCTCCCTCTTCCCGGCAGGACTTAATGCTTCTAATATTTACGGTGTTTATAAGTCAGAGATAACTAAGAGTATCGAATATCGGTTAGTAGACTTATTAGGAAATTACGTCGGCAACGGAGTAAAAATAGAGACTGGAGAATATACCGGTACAGGAACGTATGGTGCTTCAAATCCAAACACACTAACTTTTAATTTCGTCCCGAAGCTACTTATTATAAGACCTTCAGCTGGTAAGTTGGAAGGATCGTCCATATCAGACACAGGCATGATCGCTTTATACGGCAGTACAGCGTTTAATGCAAAAAGCTCCGACGGAAACAGCAATGCTCTTGCCGAAATAGTGTGGTCATCAACATCGGCATCTTGGTCAGGGAAGAACGCCGATGCGCAGCTGAATGCTAACAATACAAAATATTTGTACATAGCGATAGGTTAGGAGGTGTGCTTTGTATATCAGGAAGAATCCCAACAGCAGCGGCGCATATCCTGCTCCGCAGAGCAACTATGCAGAAGGTTTGCTTGTTATTTCAGAAGAGTTTTTAGAGGTCTTTTTTCAATATAACGGTTTCGTTTTGATAGAACACGACGGAACCCAGGTGACCGGCATCTCTCCAAAAACGGAAGCGTGGGAAAAATGGAAGGCATCTCTTCCTCCAGATCCAGAGCCTGACCCAGATCCGGTGACGTGGGACGCACTCGCAGAAGCCTACAGAGAGGGGGTCGAGTCTGTTGGATAGCAAAACAATCGTTTTAAATGCCATGCGCTCTCAGGGCGCCACAGATGCTGCCGCACTGGCGGCGAAGTCAGTAGATGGCGATGTCGATGGTACGGCTCTGATCGCGGCCGAGGGACAGATCCCGACGTGGAGACAACGGGACTTCACCAACGTATCAGTTGGAACACCTTATCGCTATAAAGAACAAGTGTATAAGTTATGGCAACAGCACGACGCGACGAATCAGCCGGACTGGAATCCGGAAGATGCTGTCAGCTTGTGGGACATTGTTCATACAAAAGACCCATCTTATGCTAAACCATTCGTTACACCATCCGGTACACGTGGAATGTACATGAAAGATGATTGCTGTGGGTATAAAGGTAAAATATACCGCAGCAAGGTTGACAATAATGTTTATAGCCCGCAAGATTATCCTCAAAATTGGGAAGAAGTAACAGTGAAAGAGCCGGGCGCACCGGCAGAAATGGAGGCTTAATATGGAAAGAAACTATAAGGAAATTGCAAAAACAAATACTTTCGTGAAACATGCGAAAGAGGTCCGTGAAATCTGTCTGGTACAGAATGTCGATGTTGGCGTGGCTGTTGATATGTACATCACCAATCATCACCTGACAAGATCAAAAGAATTGATGGAACAGAGCAAAGAATTCCGTAAATACTGTAGAGAAGACACTCTGAAAAGTATCGTGGAGGCACTGGGAAAATAGTGGACATGCTTACACAGATTGCGTGGTCTGCCCTGCCTGCTCTTTTGAGCGGTATTGTGCTTGCGATTTTTGGCAGACAGCAAAATAAACGGGATAAAGCTGCAGACAAAAGGGAAGAAGAACGAAAAAAGAGCGAGGTCGTAAAACTTAACCTTTTAGCGGCTACCGCGGATCTCTCCTGCGCTACAGCGGTATCACTCAAATATGGCAGAACGAATGGAGAAATTGACGAAGGCTTGAAGCAGTACAACAAAGCGATTGCGGCCTTTCGCGATTACGAAAGGGAAAAATTAGCGGAGCAGGCATAGATCGGCCACCTTATTAAAAAAAGTGGTCGATTTTTTTAATAAGGTTTCAAATTCCTACATTATATTAAATAGACTATTAAAAGAGGTGAAAACTGAAATGACAAAAAAATGGTGGAAAGCTGCAGGAATAAGAGCAGTAAAGACGATCGCTCAAACGGCAATCGCCACAATCGGTGCATCGGTCCTGCTGTCCGAGGTCAATTGGTTAGCAGTGGCATCTGCTTCGGCGTTGGCCGGGATCCTGTCTCTGCTGACCAGTGTCGCAGGGCTTCCAGAGCTGGAGGAATAATATGGCGGTTGATATAGGTCTATGGTAAAATAAGGACAAGGATTACCGTTTGGCGGTCGGTCACTCTCTGATAAAGGGGGTGACGCTTATGGTTACATACTCAGAGCTGTTTACATTCAGCTCGCTGATCGTGAGTATTATTACCCTTTGCGTGTTGTTACTGCGCAAGAAATAGCAAAGACCGCCTAATCTGAGGATTAGACGGTCGCTTTGGAAAAGTATTTCTCGGACTGACCGCCGTACCAAAGGCGGTAATCCTTTTTTATCTATATTAAGATTACCACGCAGAGAGAACTTAATCAAGGAGATTTCAGAGGAAGCCGGAAGGCTTCTTTTTTATAAAGTAGTCTGATGATATTGGTTGATATCATAATTTTTGTGTGATATGATAAATTTACCTAAAAGGTAAATTTGAAAGAGGTGACGCATTGCGAATCACATATAAAAGCAAGAAGATCGAAAAGGTGTGTACAGTTGCCTCAGAAGCCGAAAAGAAATACGGCCTTGAAATGGCTGCTAAGATCCACCAGCGTATAGATGAAATAAGTAGTGCCGATACTATAGAGGAAATGGTTCAATTTAAACTTGGTCGATGCCATCCGTTGAAAGGAGAACGAAAAGGGCAATATGCTGTGGATTTGGTTCAACCTAATCGATTAGTATTCCAAAAAGAGGGCGATGAAATTCAAATTGCAAAGATAATGGAAATCGTAGATTACCATTAGTTTTATTGTTGAGTTAGGAGGAGGTAACGAAAATGATAAAGAGTCGTACTTTTATTGCAACGCCTCCAGGAGCAACTATAAAGGAACAGCTTCAAGACAGGGGGCTCAGCCAGAAAGAATTTGCTCTGCGTATGGGTATGTCTGAAAAACATATCAGCAATCTTATAAACGGCGACGTCAGATTGACCCCTGAAGTTGCTTTTCGTTTGGAAATGGTTCTGGGTATCCCT
>ERZ832317.1049-NODE-1049-length-36634-cov-41.562153_pt1 | contig 36634 bp, 37 predicted proteins | sample MGYA00519695_ERZ832317 | MGnify/ENA primary metagenome ERZ832317 (study PRJEB31850, sample SAMEA3708726) | human gut metagenome | biome: human gut; feature: human-associated habitat; material: faeces | place: China | collected 2014 ...
TATATTAGCACTCTGTCAGAAAAATACAATATACTTAGTATAATTGACGGGTTTTGGGGAGAAATAACCGTCTTAAATTCTTTATTTCAATATTATTCGCTGTCGATCGGCGTTTCAAATGCTTTCGGTGTCGTATATATTTATACTCTATATATCGACAATTGTCAACATATTGAGCATAAATTAAAATGGCGTTGAGGTGATTTTGTGATTACTTACGAGCCGTTTTACAAAACCATGAAAGACAGAGGGATGACGACATACAAGCTGATAAGGGATTTCAACATCAGCCGCAGTCTCATAGACCGTCTCAAGCATAACAAGCCGATAAGCACCGTGACGTTAAATGACCTGTGCAATATTTTGAACTGCGATGTCGACGGAATAATGCACCATGTTCCGGACGAGCCCGACAAAAGCAAATAAGCTCCGAAGCCGTTGCCTCGGAGCTGTTTTTTATATGCCGTTTCTGCGATTATAAAAGTAAAAATCCCCGAAACCGTTTGATTTCGGGGATCTTTATGGAGCTGCTAACCAGATTCGAACTGGTGACCTCATCCTTACCAAGGATGTGCTCTGCCACCTGAGCCATAGCAGCGAATGGCGACCCGGAACGGTCTCGAACCGTCGACCTCTAGCGTGACAGGCTAGCGCTCTAACCAACTGAGCTACCGGGCCATTGGTGGGAACAACAGGGCTCGAACCTGTGACCCCTTGCTTGTAAGGCAAGTGCTCTCCCGGCTGAGCTATGCTCCCGTTTCGCAGCTTGCTCATTATACAAGACGGGCACACAATTGTCAATAGATTTTCGGTAATTTTTTCGGCAATTGTGCATGTTTGGGGCGGCAGCGCCGCCCCAAACACGGTTCAATCCGTTGCGGTGTCAGGGTTTTCGGCGTCCAGCAGCGTCTGCAGATCCGCCGGCGTAAATACGTATTCCGTGTCGCAAAACTGGCAGTGCACGCGCGTATCCTCGCCCTCGGCGATCATCGCGCGCAGCTCATCCGCTCCGCACTGGCGCAGCGCCTGCTCCACACGCGCACGCGAGCACGCGCAGCGGTAGGCCATTGGGTGGCGCACGACGATCTCGGGCGCAAGATCGCGCATGACCTGCGTGATGATGGCGTCCGCCCCGTCCTCGTCGAGAATGGTCGTGAGCTGGTCCATCATAAAAATGTTGTCCTCCAGCTTTCCGATCAGCTCTTCCGGCGCGCCGGGCATGAGCTGCACGAGAAAGCCGCCGGCTGCTTTGACGCTGTGGTCGGTATCTACGAGCACACCGAGGCCGCAGGCCGCTGCGATCTGCTCACTCTCGACGAGATAGGCGGACAGGTCCTCCGCGATCTCACCGCTGACGAGCTCCGTGCTGCCGATGTACGGCTCGCGCAGACCGATGTCCCGGCTGACGGTGAGCATGCCGTCCTTGCCGACCGCGCCGCCGACATCGAGCTTGCCGTCCGGGCGCGTGGGCAGGTCGAACGCGGGGTTTGACACCATGCCGCGGACGTTGCCGTCGCAGTCGGACACCGCAACGATCGTGCCGAGACCGCCGCCGCCGTTGATGCGCAGCGTGACCGTGCCGTTTTCCTCCTTGAGCAGGTCACCGAGCATGGACGCGGCACAAAGGCTGCGGCCGAGGGCTGCGATGGCCGTCGGGCTGCAGTGATGAATGGCATTGGCACGCTGCACCGCATCGCGCGCGGTGACGACCGAAATTTTTGCAAAGCCGTCTTTCGAGACGGCGCGGATGATCTCATCCATAATGTTCACCTCGAAGAATTATCCAACAGGGTCTGTGATTTCCATGGTTTCGTTGCCGTATTCCAGACTGCGCATCGCCGTGAGGAACACGCGCCCGGCATCCGCCTGCGGCCCGTCACGCCGGACGGTCACATCGAGAAAACCCGCCTCCGTGAGCAGCCGCGTGAGCAGCTCGGGCGTGTGCGCATACTCAATATGCTCCTCGGACGCACGCGACCAGAGCTCTCCTGCGCGCGTGAACAGATCCATGCCGTAGTGCATGGTCTGCGCCGCCGCGTCAAACTCCGCCCGCCAGAGACACAGGACATCGTCCGTCTCGTCGACGAACGTGCCGCCGTCGAGCGCGCGGAACGACGCCGGGTCGCGGATGTCCAGAATGAGCATCCCGCCCGGGCGCACGAACAGGTGCAGCCGGTGCAGCACCTCCGGCAGTTCCTCCGGCGGCAGGTAGTCGATGCCGTCAAGCGAACAGTAGGCCGCGTCGACCGTGCCGTAGAGGTCGAGCTCGGACGCCTCCTGACACAGCAGCAGCGGCGCGACGGCGTCCGGCGGCAGCTGCGCATTGTGCGCCTGCGCCTGCATGAGCATATCGGGCGAACCGTCGGTCGCAATCATCTCATAGCCGCGCGCGGCCATGAGGCGCGTGAGCGTGCCGGTGCCGCAGCAAAAATCCAGCAGGGTATGGCTCTCGCCGCGCCCCTGCTGGAAACACTGCTCATAGAAGTCCGCGAACGCGGCATAATCCACGTCGCGGGTCAGCGCATCATACCACGCGGCAAGGGCGCCATAGGCGCTCACGCCTGCTCCTCCGGAGCTTTCTCCGCCAGCTCCCTGAGCCGGGCAAACACGATCTCATAACCGCCGTTGCCATACTGCAGGCTGCGGTTGACGCGGCTGATCGTCGCGCTCGAGGCGCCGGTCTTTTCAAGGATGTCGTTGTAGATCAGGCCGGAGTCGAGATACTGCGCCACCTGATAGCGCTGCTCCATGGCCTGCAGCTCCGTGACCGTGCACAGGTCATCAAAAAACTGCTTGCATTCCTCGACCGTTTTCAGCGTCAGGATGGCACGGTACATGTCATCGCAGCGCGGCTTTTTATGCTGTTTGTTCATATGCGCTCCTTGTTTCTCATCCGTTTTATTGCAGGTAGGATCATTTTTTCACGGACACTATTTTACTCTAATTGTTTAAGAAAGTAAAGAGGAAAACTGTCCGGAAATTTCATGCGTCGGTTTGCGGGGGTTTTTCTTGCTTTTAGTCCATAAATACGGTATGATATTTCCATGGCAAAGCATTGCCGCACCGCATATTCCCACCACTTGCACAGGAGGTTTTGTCTATGGTCATTGCCGGGATCCCCTTCACCATGCCGGCCGTCTGGATCGGCCTGATCGTGATCTTTCTGGTCATTGAGGGGCTGACCGCCGGTCTCGTCACGATCTGGTTTGCCGTGGGTGCGCTCGCCGCGCTCATTGCCGCCATGTTCCACGCGCCGCTGTGGCTGCAGCTCGTGTGGTTTTTCGTCATCTCGATCGCAGCCTTTGCCGTGACGCGGCCTCTGGTAAAAAAATACATCAACGGCCGCACGCAGCCGACCAACGCCGATATGCTCATCGGGCAGGAATGCCTCGTCACCGAGGACATTGACAATCTGACCGGTCACGGCGCCGTGACCGTCGGCGGCAAGGTCTGGACCGCACGCGCGCAGGGCGACATCGCCATTGCCGCCGGAACGACCGCCACCGTGCTGCGCATCGAAGGCGTCAAGCTCATCGTCACACCCGTCTGCGTGCGTGCAGACGCAAATGAATAAGGAGGAACTCCCATGCAATTCGTCATTTACGGAATCATCGTGATCGCACTCGTCATCCTCGTGCGCAACATCCGCATCGTGCCGCAGGCGCAGGCCTACGTCATCACCCGCCTCGGCGCCTACAAGACCACATGGGGCGTCGGCCTGCACCTGAAGGTCCCGTTCATTGAGTCGGTCGCCAAGCGTCTGTCGCTCAAGGAGCAGGTCGCGGACTTCCCGCCGCAGCCCGTCATCACGAAGGACAACGTCACCATGCAGATCGACACCGTCGTCTACTACCAGATCACCGACCCGAAGCTCTACACCTACGGTATCGAGCAGCCGATCCTTGCGATCGAGAACCTCTCGGCAACGACGCTGCGTAACCTCATCGGCGATCTCGAGCTCGACCAGTGCCTGACCAGCCGCGACATCGTCAACACCAAGATGCGCCAGATCCTCGACGAGGCCACCGACCCGTGGGGCATCAAGGTCAACCGCGTGGAGCTCAAGAACATTCTCCCGCCGAAGGAGATCCAGAACGCGATGGAAAAGCAGATGAAGGCCGAACGCGAACGCCGTGAAGCCATTCTGCGTGCCGAGGGCGAGAAGCGCTCCGCCATCCTGATGGCCGAGGGTGAGAAGGAGTCCGCCGTGCTGCGCGCCGACGCGAAAAAGCAGGAGCAGATCCTCGAGGCGCAGGGCCGCGCCGAGGCCATCCTGACCGTGCAGCGCGCGACCGCAGAGGGCATCCGGCTCATCAATGAGTCCATGCCGTCCGACGCTGTCATCAAGCTCAAGAGCCTTGAGGCCTTCGCCGCCGCCGCCGACGGCCGCGCGACGAAGATCATCATCCCGTCCGAGATCCAGGGCGCTGCCGCGCTGGCAGCCGGTCTGGTCGAGAGCGTCAAGGGCGACGCTCCGAACGCCTGACACACAGCCAAATCAGCACCGACCCCGCGCCGGTTCCGGCGCGGGGTCTTCGTCAAGAAAGAGAGAGAACACATGAAGCTTCCGTTTTTCAAGAAAAAGAAGGCTGCCGCTGAGCAGCCCGCAGCGCCCGCGAAGCCGGCCGCGGCGCGCACACCGTTCCCGCTCGCTGCGCATCAGGAGGTAGAGGTGCCCGCGATCCACATCGACGCGCGCGTGCTCGCCTTCCTGCGCAAGTATGACGCCGCACCTGACCAGCTTGACACACAGGCGCTCACCGACGCCCTGCTCGCCGCGATGCAGCGCGGTCTGCGCGGGGAGCCCGGCGGTCTGCCGATGCTGCCGGCCTACCTCGCACCGGGCAAGCATCTGCCCGACACGGAAGGCAAGCGCGTCGCCGTCGTCGACGCGGGCGGAACGCATTTCCGCGTCGCCACCGTGCGGTATGAATTCGGTCACCCGGTCCTTGAAAACGAGCGCAAGCTGCCCATGCCCGGCACGGACGGCGCGGCCGACTGGGCCGATTTCATCCGTCTGACCGCCGATGCGCTCGCACCGCTGCTGGCAGACGCCACGCACATCGGCATCTGCTTCAGCTATCCTGCGCAGAACACGCCGGAGCTGGACGCGAAGGTGCTCAGCATGACCAAGGAAGTGCAGCTCACCGGCTGGGAGGAGCACCTTGTGGGCGCCGACCTTGCCGAGGAGCTCGCGCGCCGCGGCTGTCCGAAGCTGCCCATCGCGGTCGTCAATGACACCCCCGCCACGTACCTGAGCGGTGTGGCCACCATCTCCAACAACTATGCCAACGGCTTCGCCGGTCTCGTCAACGGCACGGGCACGAACACCTGCTGCCTGCTGCCGGTGCGCGCGATCGAAAAGCTTGGCCGCGACGAAGACGGCGCGATGCTCGTAAATCTCGAGTCCGGCTCGTTCACCGAGCTGCCGCAGAGCCGCTTCGATCAGGCGATCGACGCAGCCTCCGCCGCGCCGGGCGCGTACCGCCTCGAAAAGATGACGAGCGGCCGCTACCTCGGCGAGCTCTGCCGCCTCGCGCTCATCGCCGCCGCGGATGACGGCCTGTTCGCCGCCGAAACCGCCGACAAGCTGCGCGCGCTTGGCACGCTCTCCGCCAGCGATGCGGACACCTTCGGCGCAGACCCGGACAGCGGCGCGATCGCCGCCCTGGCAGATGCTGCGGACGCCGACCGCAAGACCGCCGCCATGGTCATTCAGGGTGTGTTCGGCCGTGCGGCCAAGGTGCTCGTCGCAAACGTCGCCGCCATGGTGCTGCTGACCGGCGGCGCACAAAACCGCCACCGTCCCATGGTCGTGGCCGTGGACGGGTCGCTGTTTCGCAATTCGGCGCTTCTGCACCCCGCCGTCAATGAGGAGCTCGACCGCTTCCTCGTCCAGAAGCTGCAGCGTTATTGCGTGTGCAAGCCCATATCCAACGCCTCTGCCGTGGGCGCTGCGGCTGCAGCGCTGCTGCAAGGCTGAGAAGACACACAAAAAGCCGGATGTCACAGACATCCGGCTTTTTTGTACCCAAGTGGTGAGAGCTTTGTAAATGTGGCACGAAATCATGCAACAAGTGGGGAATTATTGCCGCTCCGTCTCCGGCCAGAACAGCGCGTCAAGCGTGCAGCCCAGCGCCTGACAGATGCAAATGCACAGGCGGATCGTGGGGTTGTAGTCCCCCTTTTCGATGGCGACGATCGTCTGGCGCGACACACCGACGGCGTCCGCCAGCTGCTGCTGCGACCAGTCGCGCGCAGCGCGGGCCGCCTTGAGTTTCAGATTCTTCATGCGTCCTCCCGGCGGGCGCGCACGGCCGACACGATCGACGCCGCCGTGACCGGCACAAAGGCGATGCCCAGAATGAGGTTCATGCTGCTCGTGCGCGTAAGCAGACCGTTTTCCAGCAGCGGCTCCCCGGCCGCGAAGCGGGCGATCGCCACACCGAGATTGAGCACGGCCACGAACGCAAACAGCACGATCGACGCGACCGGACGCTCATGGATGCCGAAATAGGCGTCGCTGCGGATGGCCGCGACGGCAAACACGTCGAGCGCGAGCATCATGCCGAGAAAACACGCCGTGTACAGATCGCACCAGTGCACCTCAGCGACCGAATCGAGCACCGCCACGACGGCGAGATACCCCAGCAGCGTGAAAAACGCGCTGCTGTATGCCCTGGCGCGCGCGGCGAGCTGCCGCTCGTCAAACTGCGGCGCGTCACCGCTCCGCTCCTTGCGCAGGGAAACAACCACGACCCAAATGACGACCGCAATGGCAACGCCGACGGCAGCACCAAAAAATCCAGTCATGTTGTGCATAACAGTGCCTCCTTTTCCGTTCAAGCGCAGTGTAGCACTTGTCATTCATAATGTCAAGTATATTTTACTTATAGTCAAACATAAAAGATTTTGAGACGCAAAAAAGAGCACCGGACGGTGCTCTTTTTCAGACTCTGCTTCTGGATGCCTGGGGGCACCGGCTCGGCCGGCCGGCTCATTTGAGCGGCTTGTCGCGCTCAGCCCAGAGGTAGTTTGTGTTGCGCCACAGGAAAACCAGCAGCTCGCGCCGGTAGCGCTCGGGGTCGACCTGCGCTGCCATGGCGTGCTCCGCGCCGGGGATGACAATGAGCCGCTGCTCGCGCCTGCAGGCAGCGAGGTTGCGCTCGCTGTGGTGCAGCGGCACAAAGGTATCCGCGTCGCCGTGGAAAAACAGGATCGGGATATCGAGCGCCGGCATGCCGGGCGTGGTGTCGACCGCGTCAAAATCCAGCCCATTGCGGCGCAGGATGCGCACGCAGGCGCGCGCAAGCAGCCCCTGCAGCCAGCGCGGCGCGTTCATCGCATGGTGCACGGCGTCCGTGACCTCGAGCTCGAAGCTGGAGTAGCCGCAGTCGGCTACGACGCAGGCAAGCTCGCCGCGCAGCTCCGGAAGCTGTGCGGCCAGCAGCACCGACGCCGCCCCCATCGACACGCCGTAGAGCGCGATCGGCCGCTGCACACGCGAGTGCTCGCGCACCCAGTGCACCCACTGCGCGATGTCGTAACGCTCAAGCTGCCCGAAAGTGAGGCATTTGCCATCGCTCAGGCCGTGCGCGCGCTCGTCGATCAGCAGCAGGTTGCAGCCGCCGGAGGCATACAGAGCCGGAAACTGCGCGCCGAAGTCATGCTCGGCGCGGCTGTGATAGCCGTGGCAGAGGATGACGGTCGCGTGGGCATTTGGCACGCGGTAGAGCCGCGCGTGCAGACGCGCACCGTCAAGGCCGGGCGTGAACACATCCTCGTGCGGCCGCTCCCGGATCGCGGCAAGCCCCGCGCGGGCGCGCGCAAGCGCGGCGCTGCCGGGCTCGGAGTCAGCCGTCCAGCCCTGCTTGCGCAGCATATGCTGCTCCCATGCGGCCTGTGCATCCGCTCGCTCCGGCGCGCGGCCGAGCGACCGCGCCAGCATCCGCTGCTCAAAATACCACACGAGCAGCGCCATCAGCACCGCCGCGCCCAGCAGGCACAGCAGCACGATCCAGCCGGACTTCATATCCGCGCCTCCTGCGCCGCACTCAGATCGAGCACGATCTTCTGCGCCATGAGCAGCCCCGCACTTGCGGGCACCCACGGCAGCGAGCCGGGCACGCTCCGCCGGCCCGGCGGCGGGGCGCACAGTGCCTCCGGCGTCATGGCGGGCTCGGGACTGAACACGACCGCGTGGTGCGTGATGCCAGCGCTGCGCAGTTCGCGGCGCATGACGCGCGCGAACGGGCAGCCGCTCGTCTGACTGATGTCGCAGAGCTCGAAGCGGCTCGCATCCGCCTTGTTGCCCGTGCCGAGCGCCGACACGATGGGGATGCAGCGCGCGTGCGCGGTGCAGATCAGGTCCACCTTACAGGACACCAGGTCAATGCAGTCGGCGATGTAATCATACTCCGTGTCGAAAAACCGTTCCCGTGTCGCAGCCTCATAGCGCTCGGTGCGCGCGTCGACGGCAATGCCGGGGTTAATATCGCGCACGCGCACTGCCATCACCTCCGCCTTTGGCAGGCCGATCGTGGAGTGCAGCGCACAGCACTGACGGTTGATGTTGCTCTCGCTGACGGTGTCCTCGTCCACGAGCGTGAGCGCGCCGACACCGGCGCGCGCCAGCGCTTCGGCGCACCAGCTGCCCACGCCGCCGAGACCGAGCACCGCAACACGGCTGCGGCGCAGACGTGCGAGCGCGTCGCTGCCGAGCAGCATCTCGGAGCGCAGGGTCTGCTCGCTCATAGCGTACCCTCCCGCTCGAAGGTCACGACAAAGTCCGTGCCGTCGTAGGCTGCCTCCGCGACCTCCCAGCCGGCCTTCTCCTCTGCCTCAAGCGCATCGGCAAGCGCGCGCGCATCGAGCACGGTCGTGTCATAGCGCAGTGTTTTTGTTCCGGTCATGCTGATCCCTCCATAGTGACATTGAAAAAAGAGCCGTCCTGTTCGGACGGCTCTGACGCGTGTCTGATTTATCCGACGTACTTCATGCCGTTGAGCTCGGTAGCGCTCCAGTCGTTGAAGAACGTACTCTCCCACTTCTCGAAGTCCGCCGAACGCAGCGCCTGATCGGCGAGGTAGTCGCAGTAGCGCTCGCCCTGACCGACGAAATACACCAGGTGGTAGCCGCAGTAGGAATCGCTCTCGTTAAAGACGATGTCCACATCGCCCGGCTTGCGCGCGGGGTCAAAGCAGAAGTCATTGAACTCCTGCACCATCTGACCCTTGTAGATGTGCTCATACAGGCCGCCCTTGGTGTTCGAGCCGCTGTCCTGGCTGAAGGAGTTGGCCAGCTGCGCGAAGTCATCTTCGGTCTGGTCGCTCTGCATCCAGCGCTCATAGACATCGTCGATCGAAGCCTTGGCCTTCTGCTTATCGTCGTCTGAATACGTGCCGTCGTTGTCGCTGTCCGCCGCCTTGATGAGGATGTGGCGGGCGCTGACGGTGTGATAGCTGTTGTCGTCGCGGCTCTGGAAGAGCACGACATAGTAGCCGGTGTTCTCCTGCTCGACAACGGTCACGTTGTTGGCCGTGCGCTCAGCGCTGTAGAGCCACTCGGCATACGGGGCGGAGCTGACGCTCGAGCCCTTGGCGTTGGTGTTGGACGTGACGCTCGGCGTCGTGGTCTTGCCGTCGGCGGCAGTCGTGGCGGGCACGTTCGCCGTCACGGCGGCGGCAAAGCTGTCCGCGTCGTGCGTGGCAGCGGCGATCTTGTCGGCCGTGGCCTTGGCAGCTGCCATCGTGGCATCCGTCGTGGCGGTGCTGGTGTTGCCGTCAGCACCCGTCGTCTCCTCGGTCGCTGCCTTCACAAGATAGTACTGGTAGTTAAAGACGTCGTAGCTGTTTTTGTTCTCGGCGTAGTTTTCCGCGATCTGCTCGTCGGTGTAGGTATAGCTGTCGTACTGCTGCTGCGAATACTTCGAGGCGAGCTGGCTGAGCTCCAGCATGTGGCGCGCGACCTTCTTGGTCACGCCGTTGCCGTAGACTGCCTGCAGATACTTGCTGACAGAGCTGTACTTATACTGCTTGGCAGAGAGCTCAATGTAGGAAAACTGCTCATCGACCTCATGCTGATCGTCCTCGTCGAGCGTGATGCCGGCCTTCTTGGCGGCATCGCACAGCGCCGTGACCTGCACGAGGTTCTGCTTGGCAGCGTTCTTAAAATAGTCATCCCACGTGTCAAACTCCTCGCTGATGGTGCACTTCTGCTCGTCGAGCGGCTTTTTCGTGTCAAAGCCGATGGAGGAGAGGATGCTGCTGTACTGGTTGCAGAACGAGAGGTAGGCCGTGCGGTAGGCATAGTTGACCTCGGCCGAGGAATACTTCACATCGCCGACCTGCAGCGCGGGGCGTGCGGTGTAAAAGAGGCTGGAATTGCCAAGCAGGATCGCAACGACCAGCAGCACGACAATGACCGTGCCGACCGTCCACTTGATCTTGCTCTGCTTGCGCTCTTTGGCCTCCTTCTGAGAGGCGACCTGGCGGCGCTCGGTGCCCAGCACGCGCTCATCGCTGCGGCGCTTTTTGTCTTGGGATGCACTCATTCGTGATTCACCTGATCCTTCGAAAAATGTCTTGCCCGCGAAGAGAACCTCCGCGTGCGGATAAAGATGCATTGATTATAACGCAAACGGCCGTTGGTTTCAAGTTCTTTCTATTTCAGGGCCCGCGTTCGTGCATTTTTTCACCCCGCCCGACATACAATGGCCGTATGCCGCTCAAACAGGAGGTGACGCACCATGGATCAGGATCTGGATGACTGGATCTTCGGCGGGCAAAGCTCCGCGCCGAGCAACCGCTGATACGAGGCAGCTGCCGCTGTGTGCCGACGGATGCACACGGCGGTTTTTCCGGCTGCGCGACGGCGCGCAGCCGGTCGCCAATGCCCCGCGCACACGGGGCGTTGGCACGTGCGCACGGTGGAAATTCGGCATTTTTACTGAACATTGCTTTGTATTTTTGTTTATTAAAACATTGACAAAGTGCGAAGCTGCTGCTATACTGAAGATGCAAAGAGGAAGAGTCGCAACCCCGCAAGGGGCGGCGCTTTTACAATAAAGGTTCAGTGGAAGCCTTGGAGGTGAGTCCGATGTACTGAATCGACCGGAAGCAGACAGGGTTCTGTAATTCCGGAGACGGCACGCAGTGGTGTGAAATCTTGAATGAGCATTTCCCTTCACAGCGGTCGGAGTCCGTGTGCGGCGCCCAGTACCCGTGCGCGGCAAGAAAACTAAAGGAGGTTCTAAGGTGATGGAACCGAACACCGCAGGATAGCCCCTTGTTCTGATGTCGGAACAAGGGGCTATCTTTTATTTGCGCTTCGCGCGAAATAAAAGATAGCCCAGATTCCTTACGAGGGGGCTTACCCCCTCGTGCTCCCCGGCTGCTCTGTGAACATGGGGTATTCTGCTCTCTTTGGTTTACATAATCACATCGCTTCGCACAGTAGCACGCCGATCGCCATGAGGCAGCCGGCAAACACGCTCAGATCGGCAACATTCCAGATGATGCGCCGGAAAAACGGGATGACCGCCCGCGGAAGATACACATAGTCCGTGACCGCACCGCGCGCCCAGCGCTCGACGAGGTTTGCCAGCGCACCGCCGAGCATCAGCCCCATGGCGACCTGCAGCACGGCGCTGCTCCGGCGGAAAACACACACCGCCGTCATCGACGCGAGCACCGCAGCGGACGCTGTCTGGAGCGCTGCGGCCGCCTTCGGCCGGTCGGCAAGCTTGCTGCACAACAGGCCGCGATTATATGCCCGGCGCAGCTGCACGCGCTGCCCGATGCGCAGCGGGAACGTTTCGGGCGGCAGGGCGTTGATCTTCCGGCGGATGACCGCCTCAGCCGCCAGCACCGACAGCGCCGGCACAATGGTTTTCCACATAGCGCTCCCCTCCTCGGGTCAGAGATGTCTGCGCGCATTGTAGCACAAATGCGCCTGTGTGAAAAGGTTCACAGGAAAAGTTTCCGTTTTGGGGTTTACAGGCGCGGCGGGATGGTGTAAGGTGTTTTCAGAGAAATGTAGTATAGATACGGATCAAGGTCGAGAAATTTTAGTCAAAAAGGAGAACCTCACAACATGGAACTGACGCAAAACCCGTCCGTACTGGAGCTGGTGCGGAAAACTGCCGAACTCACGACCCCGAAAGAGATCGTCTGGATCGACGGCTCTGAGGCCCAGCTCGAATCCCTGAGAAAGATCGCCGTGGAAACCGGCGAGCTCATCAAGCTCAACGAAGAAAAGCTGCCCGGCTGTTATCTCAACCGCAGCGACGTGAACGACGTGGCGCGTGTAGAAGGCCGGACCTTTATCTGCTCGAAGACCCGCGAGGCCGCAGGCCCGACGAACAACTGGATGGACCCAGACGAGATGAAGGCCAAGCTCCACGAGATCCTGCGCGGCGCGATGACCGGCCGCACCATGTACATCATCCCCTATTCGATGGGCGTGATCGGCACGCCGTTTGCCAAGTACGGCATTGAGATCACCGACTCGATCTATGTTGTGCTGAACATGGCGATCATGACGCGCATTGGCACGAAGGTGCTCGAGGCGCTCGGCGACAGCAGCGATGTGATCCTCGGCGTGCACGCCAAGGCCAAGCTCGACCCCGAAAACCGCTACATCGTCCACTTCCCGGAGGAGAACAAGATCGTCTCGGTCAACTCCAACTACGGCGGCAACGTGCTGCAGGGCAAAAAGTGCTTCTCGCTGCGCATCGCCTCCGAGCTCGGCCGCCGCGAGGGCTGGCTGGCTGAGCATATGCTCATCCTCGGCATCGAGAACCCGCAGGGTGAGGTGCGCTATGTGACGGGTGCGTTCCCGTCCGCATGCGGCAAGACGAATCTCGCCATGCTCATCCCGCCCGAGGGCTACCGCAAAAAGGGCTGGAAGTGCTGGACCGTCGGCGACGACATTGCCTGGCTGCGCGTCGGACCGGACGGCCGTCTCTGGGCCGTGAACCCGGAAAACGGCTTTTTCGGCGTCGCCCCCGGCACGAGCGAAAAATCCAACCCGAACGCGCTCGCATCCACGAGCAAAAACACCATCTTCACGAACGTCGTGCTCAACGAGGACGACATGACCGTCTGGTGGGAGGGCATGACCAAGCAGCCGCCCAAGGGCCACCTGCGCAACTGGAAGGGCGAGGTGTGGGACGGCAGCGACGGCACGCGCGGCGCGCACCCGAACAGCCGCTTCACCGCCCCGGCGGAGAACTGCCCGTGCATCAGCGAGGAGTTCTTCAAGGGCACCGGCGTGCCGATCAGCGCGATCATCTTCGGCGGCCGCCGCGCAAAGACCGCGCCGTTGGTCTACCAGTCCCGCGACTGGGCGCACGGCGTGTTCGTCGGCGCGACGATGGCCTCGGAGACGACGGCCGCCGCGACCGGCGCCGTGGGCGTTGTGCGCCGCGACCCGATGGCCATGCGCCCGTTCTGCGGCTACAATATGGCCGACTACTGGCAGCACTGGCTCGACATGGGCGAGAAGCTGCCGAACGCGCCGAAGATCTTCAATGTCAACTGGTTCCGCACCGATGACAACGGCCGCTTCCTGTGGCCGGGCTTTGGCGACAACCTGCGCGTGCTCGAGTGGATCCTCAAGCGCTGCTTTGATGAGGTGGGCGCGGACGAGACGCCCATCGGCTATGAGCCGAAGCCCGAGGACATCAACCTCGACGGCTGCGGCGTGACGGTCGAGACGCTCCGTCAGCTGCTGACGCTCGACGCCGGGAGCTGGCGCGAAAACTGCGCGGGCATCCGCGAGTATTTCGAGCAGTTCGGCGACAAGCTGCCGCACGAGCTGCGTGACGAGCTCGAGGCGCTGGAAAAGGCGTTTGCCGAGTAAAGAGATGCATAAAAAATCCCGCTGTCCGATGGGACAGCGGGATTTTTTTGTGTGCCGCAGTGCACTGTGATCTCTCCCGATGAGGCCCGGCAGAGCAGTCGCCGTCGGAGCTAAAACAGCAGCGACGCCGCGCCATACGTCACAACGGCGACGATGATGCCGGCCGTGACGACGCCGAGCGCGATCGGCGGGAAGGCCTCCCTGACGCGCATCTCCAGCATGGCGGCGATGAGCGAGCCCGTCCACGCACCGGTGCCCGGCAGCGGGATGGCCACAAAGAGGAACAGGCCCCAGAAGCGCGCACGGCGCACGGTGTCGGACTTTTTGAGCGCACGCTGCTCCATGCGCGTGACAAAAGCATTGAGCCGCTCGCTCTTCGTGCGCAGCCACGCGAAGATCTTGCGGATGAAGAGTACGATGAACGGCACCGGCACGAGGTTGCCGACGATGGACACCGCGATGGCGGCGCGGTAATCCAGCCCGTGCGCCACGCCGATCGGGATCGCGCCGCGCAGCTCGAGCACCGGCACCATAGAGATGAGGAAGGTCATAAAGAGCTTCCCAAACAGGCTGTTCCAAATCTTCAAATTCGAATCCTCCGAGAAAAGTATCCGGTCGTCAGCGGCGGAAGTGGACGATCTTCCCCGCCCCGTCCATGAGCGGCTTGCGGTTGAGCAGAAGCAGCAGCGCGATGCACACGCCCTGCGCAAGCTTCCAGCCCGGCAGCTGCAGGACGATGAAGAGCGTCTGCACCGTCAGCAGGATGCAGTTTTCCGTGACGCCGACGACATAAAACCGAAACGGGATGAACTTGCGCGCATCGACCGCGCGGATGACAAACACGACAAAATAGCTCGCGCACGTGGCAATGGCTGCGCCCTGCACGCCGAGCTTCGACGGGATGAGCAGGAAGTTGAGCGCGATGTTGAGCACCGCGCCGATCATGGACGTGAAAAACGTGCGCTTGCTGCGCTTTTCGACCATGTAGACACTGCCGAGATAGCTCACGAACGCGGAAAAGACCATGGCCATGCCGAGCACCGGCACATACAGCCATGCGCCGTAATACTGCTCGGTCGTGAGCACATGGATCTCCGGCACGGCAAAGGCGATAATGCACGCACCAGCGAGGAACATCACCGACTGGAACGAGCACCAGACCTTCGAGAAAAAGCGGATATGCTCACGCCGGCTGCCCTGCGCCTCGGAGACGGCGGAAAACTGCCACGCCTCCATGAAAATGCTCGACACGAGCGACAGGATCGTCGGCATCTTGTACGACACGGCGTAGATACCGTTGGCGTCCACGCCGAGGTAGGCCGTGACCATATAGCGGTCGGACACGCTCGTGATCCACCAGAACACCGTCGTCGGGATCATGGGGATGCTGTAGGCCAGCATCTCCCGCGCGGCTGCCCAGCCGGGACGCAGCATCAGCTGCCGCCAGAGCCGCTCGCGCACGACCAGAAACAGCGTGCACGCCAGATCCGCCAGCGCGACCGAGAGCACATAGCCCGTGATGCCCATGCGCAGGCCGACGAGGAAGAGGACGTTGAGCCCGATGACGAGCGCGGTGTTGACCATGCCCTGCACGGCGAAGAGCGCCGTGTGCCCCTCGGCGCGCACAAACTGCGCGCACAGCGCGTGCAGACACGAGCACATCGTGTAGAGCGCGATCAGCCAGAGGAAGCCGTCAAACTGCGGGAAGAGCCCCAGCAGCGGCAAAATGGCCACGAGCAGCACAGCACCCGCCAGGATCGTATACACGCCGACGGAGAAAATGTTCCGCCGCTGCTCGGTGTGATCCACGGCAAAGCGGAACACGCCGTCCGTGATGCCGAGGCTGATGAGCGGGAAGAGCAGATTGGCCGTCTGCGTGATGAGATCGGCGGTGCCGTAATCCGCCGGTGTGAGATAGCTCGTGTAAAAGCGCACCATGAAAAACACCAGCAGCTTGCTGCCGAAGGTGCCGAGGCTGATGAGCATGGTGTTGGACACGAGCGTTTTGTATTTGTTGTTCGACATAGGCGTACCCGTGTTTCTGCCCGCGCAAGCAAATATTCTGCCGGTTCGACAGGCGCGGACAGAGATAGTATAGCACAGTCGGGGCAAAAGCGGAATTCCTTTTTGCCGTCCGGCATGAAAAAGCGCAAAAACCGCCCGCGCTTCAGCCCGCGCGGGCGGCAGACATCAGTGCGTGTAGTAGGCGAGCGCCGCGCTGTCGGCAACGATCGCGGCGCAGCTTCCGGCGGCGAGCGCCTCAAAGCAGGCCTTCGACCCGCCGGTGACGCGCTGGGCGGCGCCGAAGTTTTTCATGAGCTTCTCCTCACCCGAGAGCGCGTTCATGTACGTCTCGTCCGTGCCGAGCAGGACAGTCGTGCCCTTGAGACTGCTGCCGGTGCGGTACTTCGAGTCGCCGCGCACGATGAGCAGAAGCCGGTTTTCCAGATACGGCGCGGTGAGCGTCATCTTCTGTTTTTTCTTGCTGTTCTTGCTGTCCTTGCTGTCGGTCTGCTCAAGCACCATGCCGCCCCAGGCGCAGTCGACGTTGCCGCTCGAGAGCTCCACATAGGCGTTGCGGTTGGCGATGGACTGATACTGCAGCGTCCAGCCGAGGCGAGCGCAGACCGCCTGCGCCAGCTCCACGTCAAAGCCGCTGTAGCCGTTGCCGTCGGCGTAGCTCATGGGAAAGCGCTCCTCATTGAGCCCCATGATGAACGTGCGCTGCGGAATGTCGCCGAGCGCATCGAGTGCACCGGCATCGCTGTCGAAGGTCGTGTTATCCGTGCCGAACCACTTGAGCGCAAGGCTGTGGATCGTCCCGTCGGCGGCAAGCACCTTGAGCGCGGCGTTGACATACACCGCCGCCTGATCCCCGTCGCGAAAGCCGATGCGAAACTGCTCCGTGCTGAGTGTCTTGACCACACGGTAGCTGCCGACAGTCTTGCTGCACGCCGCGCAGCAGCACAGCGTGAGCGCGAGCAGCAGCGCCGCGATCCGTTTGCTGTATTTCAAGGGAAACCCTCCCGAAAGAAGAAATCAAAAAAGCGCATCGAACACCGATGCGCTTTTTATCATACCGAATATCCCCCGGTCATGCAAGAGGGAAAAACTGAATTTTCTCTTACATTTTCGTCACGGACGCTCATTGTAGCGCGCGAGGAACTGCTTCGTGCGCTCCTGCTGCGTGTCGCCGAAGACCGCCTCGGGTGCGCCCTGCTCGACGATGACGCCGCCGTCCATGAAGATGACCTTGTCGGCCACGGCGCGGGCAAAGGCCATCTCGTGCGTGACGATGACCATGGTCATGTGCTCCTCGGCAAGGGCGCGGATGACCTTGAGCACCTCGCCCGTGAGCTCGGGATCGAGTGCGGAGGTCGGCTCGTCGAAAAACAGGATCTCGGGGTTCATCTCGAGCGCGCGCGCGATGGCCACGCGCTGCTGCTGACCGCCGGAGAGCTGGCACGGATAGGCATCGGCCTTGTCACCGAGGCCCATTTTTTCAAGCGTCCTGCGCGCCGAGGCTTCGACCTCGGCACGGTCGCGCTTCTGGACGCAGATGGGCGCGTCCATGACGTTTTTGAGCACCGAGTAGTGCGGGAAGAGATTGAACTGCTGGAAAACGAGTCCAAAGTAGTTGCGGATCTGCTTGAGCTCCGCCTTGTCGGCGTAGACGGCGGTGCCGTCGTCGCCGGTGCGCGCGGCGTAATGCCCGTCAAAGCAGACCTCGCCGGAGTCGATGCGCTCGAGCAGCGTGGCGCAGCGCAGCAGCGTGGATTTGCCACTGCCGCTCGGGCCGATGATGGCCACGACCTCTCCCTTTTCGACACTCAGACTGATGTCCTGCAGGACCTGCAGTTCGCCGTTATTAAAGGACTTCTTGACGTGATTGAGTTCCAATACGCTCATGACAGCACCTCCTTACTTATAGTAGTCCATGCGCTTTTCGATCTTGCCCATGACAAAATCGACGATGGCGTTAAAGACGAAATAGAACACGCCCGCCACGAGAAACGGCGTGAAGCTCGTCTGCGAGTTTGCGATCTGCTTGCCGATGGTGAACATCTCCTGATACGAGACCGTGAAGGCCATGGAGGTGTCCTTGACCAGCGTGACGACCTCGTTGGTGACGCTGGGCATGACGCGCTTGACGACCTGCGGCAGGATGATGCGCAAAAACGTCTGCGCTTTGGTGTAGCCGAGGACGTTCGCCGCCTCATACTGTCCCGCCGGGATCGACTCGATGCCGCCGCGGTAGATCTCCGAGAAATAGGCCGCATAGTTGATGGCAAACGCGATGACCACGGGGATGAGCTTATTTTTCGACACCGCCGTACCGAAAAGATAGTACGGACCGTAGGTCACGGCGATCAGCTGCAGCATCAGCGGCGTGCCGCGCAGCACGGCGACCACAAAGCGGGTCACGCTCGAGATGACCTTGCTCTTGCTCATGCGCAGGAAGGTGATGACCATGCCCAGCGGCAGGGAGAACAGAAGGGTCAGAAAGAAAATGGCGCAGGTCTTGCCGAGGCCCTCGCTCATCTTCGCGATGATAGTAAGTAATGTCATATAATTCCTCTATGATACGCGCACACTCCCGGAGGCCACGAAAGCCTCCGGGAGATGTGCCTGGATTTCACACTTATTTATTCAGGTAGGTCAGGTTGTTGACGATGTCGGGGTACTTCGCGGCGATCTTGGCATAGGTGCCGTTGTCGACCAGCTGCTGCACCGCGTCCTCGATGGTGTTGCACAGCTCCTGATCACCGGAACGGAAGGCAATGCCGTACTGCTCCGCGCCCAGTTCCTCGCTGAGGATGGTGAAGCCGCTGTTTTTCTGCGCATAGTCGGTGGCGACCGGCTTGTCGACGATCACGGCGTCAACGGCGCCGCCGCCCAGCTCGGTGAAGCACTTGAGGAAGCTGTCGCAGGTGGTGAGCTTGCCGAAAGTCTTGGCCAGGCTCTCCAGATCGCCGCCCTCGGTCAGCAGGGACTCGCCGGAGGTGCCGAGCTGCACGGCCACGTTCTTGCCGGCCAGATCGGCGGAGGACTTGATGTCGCTGCCCTCTTTGACCATGATGACCTGCGTGTTGTCATAGTAGGGGGTGGAGAGCACATAGCCGGCGTCCTTCATGCTGTCGAGAATGGTCATGCCCGACCAGACGCAGTCACACTCCTTGGAATCGAGCTGCACGAGCTTCTGATCCCAGTTGACACCGAACACCTGCAGATCCCAGCCGAGCAGGTCGCAGACCGCCTGGCAGATCTCCACGTCAAAGCCGGTGAACTTGCCGTCGTCGCCCAGATAGCTGAACGGGGGATACTCGGGATCGACGCCCATGATGAACGTCTTCTTATCGCCGGCCGTATCCTTGCTTTCGCCCTTGCCGCAGGCGCACAGCGCCAGGCACATTGCCAGCGCCAGCACCAGCGCGAGCACTTTGGTCATCTTTTTCATGTCGGTTCTCCTTCATATCTCAAATTTTTGTTTTGCTTGTTAGCACGCTGTTATATTACCACATTAGCACGATAAAGCAAGAGGTTTTTCGCATTTTGCTGTGCAGATACTGCACAACCGTTTTCTGCCGCTCAGCCGCCGTTTTCAGCCGGACTTATCTTGCAATCCGGGCGTAAAGCAGGTAAAATGAAATGTTGTTATTCTATTCTAATGAAGAATCCGGAGGGATCTCGTCATGCGTTATGACGCCGGAAGCTGTGACGTCGCCGTCGTCGGTGCAGGGCACGCGGGCATTGAGGCCGCGCTGGCCGCCGCCCGGCTGGGGCTGGACACCGTCTGCTTTACCATCAATATGGACGCCATCGGCAACATGCCCTGCAACCCCGCCATCGGCGGTACGGGCAAGGGCCACCTCGTGCGCGAGCTCGATGCGCTCGGCGGCGAGATGGCGCGCGCGGCCGATCAGGCCTGCATCCAGTACCGGATGCTCAACCGCGGCAAGGGCCCGGCCGTGCACTCACTGCGTGCGCAGGCCGACCGGCGCAAATATCAGGCCGTGATGAAGCACACGCTCGAGCTGCAGCCGAACCTGCGCGTCAAGCAGGCGGAGGTCGTCGCCGTCGAGACGGAGGACGGCCGCGTCAGCGCCGTCGTGACGGCAAACGGCGCCGTGTACCGCTGCCGCGCCGCCGTGCTCGCCACGGGCACGTATCTGCGCGGGCGCACGATCGTGGGCGATGTGCTGCGCGATTCCGGCCCCGATGGGCTAGCGGCTGCCGGGCCGCTGGCCGAGTGCTGCAAGGCGCTGGGGCTGCGCATGCGCCGCTTCAAGACCGGCACGCCGCCGCGCGTAAACGCGCGCACGGTCGACTTCTCGCACATGGAGCTGCAGCCGGGCGACGAGGAGATCGAGCCGTTCTCCTTTTCCACCGTGCAGCCGGTCGAAAACAAGGCCGTCTGCTACCTCACCTACACCAACGAGCGCACACATGCCATCATCCGCGCGAACCTCGACCGCAGCCCGATCTACTCCGGCGTGATCGAGGGTGTCGGCCCGCGCTACTGCCCGTCGATCGAGACGAAGATCATGACCTTCCCCGACAAGCCGCGCCACCAGCTGTTCATCGAACCGATGGGGCTCGACACGGAGGAGCTCTACATTCAGGGCTTCTCCTCCTCCCTGCCGGAGGATGTGCAGATCGAGATGCTGCACACGCTGCCGGGACTCGAGCACGCGGAGATGACCCGCTGTGCCTATGCGATCGAATATGACTGCGTCGACCCGACGGAGCTGCTGCCGACGCTGGAGGCCAAGAAAGTGCCCGGCCTCTACGGGGCGGGGCAGTTCAACGGCTCGTCCGGCTATGAGGAGGCGGCGGTGCAGGGCTTTGTTGCGGGCGTGAACGCGGCGCTCAAGCTGCTCGGGCGCGCGCCGATGATCCTCCGCCGCTCGGACGGGTATATCGGCACGCTCGTAGACGATCTCGTGACCAAGGGCACGAACGAACCGTACCGCATCATGACCTCCCGCTCGGAATACCGCCTGCTGCACCGGCAGGATAACGCCGACGAGCGCCTGAGCGCCATCGGTCACCGTATCGGGCTGGTGTCGGAGGAACGCTTTGCCGCGGTGCAGGAAAAATACCGGCTGGTAGACGCCGAGTGCGCCCGGCTGGAGAAAACGCACCTCGCGCCGACCCCCGCGCTCGCCGCGATGCTCACCGCGCGCGGCACCGCGCCGACAAGCTCGGGCGTGAGCCTTGCCGACCTTCTGCGCCGGCCGCAGATCACCTATGCCGACCTTGCGCCCTTCGACTCCGCGCGGCCGGAGCTGCCGCACGTCGTGACCGAGCAGGCAGAGATCCGGCTCAAATACGCAGGCTACATCCAGCGCCAGCTGCGGCAGGTGGCGGAGTTCACCCGGCTCGAGGAGCGGCTGCTGCCGCAGGATCTCGACTATCGGGAGGTATCCTGTCTGCGGCTCGAGGCGCGGCAGAAGCTCAACGACATCCGTCCCGCGAGCCTCGGTCAGGCCAGCCGCATCTCCGGTGTCTCCCCCGCCGACATCACGACGCTGATGGTCTATCTCGAGAGCCGCGAGGGGCAGAAGTAATATTATTGTACCATTCCCGGACGGCACAACGCCGCCCGGGAGCGCGCAATGGCGCGCATAGATCCCATTCGAGGCGGGCGCTTTGCCCCCTCGAGCTCCCCCGCTGCTCTGTATTTCTGCACTCCGGCATAGATATTTGACACGCTCCATTCCCGGACGCGGGTTCGCGTCCGGGAACTTTTTTCACGCAAAACCATCTCACCTCTTGACAGGTATGCCGCCGCATGGTAACCTAACTGTACCAACACGGTTAATACAGTTAATACGCTACGAAAGGTGGTGCTGCACTACGATCTCGATCAATTACCGCGATCCCCGGCCAATCTACGAACAGGTACGCGACGGGCTGCGCCGGCTGATCGTGTCCGGCACGCTGCCGCTGGGCGAGAAGCTGCCCTCGGTGCGTGAGCTGTCGACACAGCTGACCATCAACCCCAACACGATCCAGCGCGCCTACCGCGAGCTGGAGACGGAGGGCTACATCTGCTCCGTCGCCGGGCGCGGCAGCTACGTCTGCGCCCAGATCCCGGACGATCCCGCGCGGCAGGACGCGCTGCTGCAGCAATTTGACGCAGCCGTGCAGGAGCTGCTGTACCTCGGTATGCGCAGCGAGGAGCTGCGCCGCCGCATTCCGGAAGGAGGAACGAACCATGATTGGAATCAGAGACGTTGTCAAGACGTTTGACGGTTTCCGCGCGCTCGACGGCGTGACCATGACCGTGCCGCGCGGCGCGGTGTACGGTCTCGTCGGGCCGAACGGCGCGGGCAAATCCACGCTCATCCGCCACCTGACGGGCATCTACCGCCCGGACAGCGGCGTGATCGACATCGACGGCCAACCCGTGTATGAAAACCCGGCCGTCAAGGCGCGCATCGCCTACATCCCGGACGACGTGTTCTATTTCCCGCAGGCGACGATCCCGGACATGATGCGCTACTACCGCGGCATCTATCCGAAGTTCGACGCCGAACGCTATCAGAAGCTCGGCGAGGTGTTTCAGCTCGATCCCAAGCGTCAGATCCGCCGCCTGTCCAAGGGTATGCAGAAGCAGGCCGCGTTCTGGCTGGCGATGTGCCTGCGGCCGGATGTGCTCGTGCTCGACGAGCCGGTCGACGGGCTCGACCCCGTCATGCGCCGTCAGGTCTGGAATCTCGTGCTGGCCGATGTCGCCGAAAACGGCACGACCGTGCTCATCTCGTCGCACAACCTGCGCGAGCTCGAGGACGTGTGCGACCACGTGGGCATCATGAACGGCGGCAAGATCCTGCTCGAGCACCCGCTCGCGGAGCTGCAGGCCAACATCGTCAAGGTGTTCGTCGCCCTGCCGGACGAGGCACAGCTGCCCGAGGGGCTCGACATCCTGCACCGCAGCGCGCAGGGACACCTGCACACGCTGATCGTGCACGGCGACGCCGCCGAGATCATGAACCGGCTCTCGACCGCGCAGCCGCAGTATCTCGACGTCGTGCCGCTGACGCTCGAGGAGATCTTTATTTATGAATTGGGAGGTGCAGACTATGCCGTCAAAGACATCCTTCTGTAACGGGACGGAATTTCGCAAGTGCCTGTCGCGCTGGTGGCCGCTGTGGGTCATCTACGGTGTCATTCTGTTCATCCTGCTGCCGGGTGTGCTGCTCAACGCGCGCACGACGACACCGTATGTGTCCACCGAGCAGATCGGCTACCTCTCGAACGTCATTCTCTCCGAGACGCAGATGCTGCTGCCGCTGACGGCGTTTTGCGCGGGCCTGCTCGCAGCCGCCGCCATGTTCGGCTATCTGTACACGCCGCGCGGCGCGGGACTGGCCGCCTCCCTGCCGATCCGGCGCGGGTGCATGTTCCGCACGCACCTGCTGGCGGGTCTTTTGATGCTGCTTTCGGCCGAGGCCGTGGTCTTCGGTCTCGCCGTGCTGATCGAAGCGACACGCTTCACGCTCGTCATCGAGCCGCTGCTCATCTGGCTGGGCATACTCGCGCTCGAGACGGTCGTATTCTACGGTATCGCCGTGCTGTGCGCCATGTTCACCGGCCACGTGGTCATGCTGCCGTGCCTGTACCTGCTCGTGAACTTCATCGCCGTGGGCTTCCAGCTGCTCGTCGAGGCCGTGCTCTACACGTTCGTGTACGGCATGTCGGGCATGGTGTATCTGCCGGTCGACTGGCTCTCCCCGCTGGTGCTGTTCATGCGGCGCACAAGTGTCAGCAGAGACTACCTGCTGCGTCCGATCAGCGGCACGGGTGCGGAGGTCGCCGTCAACGGCTTCTCCGGCTGGACCTATCCGCTCGTCTGGGCGGCGTTCGCGCTGCTGCTGCTCGTGTGCGCGGGTCAGCTCTACCGGCGCCGCCGCATGGAGAGCGCGGGCGACACCGTCGCCATCCCGGTGCTCAAGCCGGTGCTGAAGTATATCGTGGCGCTCTTCGCCGGTCTGGCAATGCCGGTCGGCGTGTACGGCATGCTGCTCAACGTGCCGGCCTACCGGGCACATCTGGCGCCGTTCCTGCTGCTGGCAGTCCTCGGCGCAGCGCTCGGCTTTGTCATCAGCGAGATGGTCATCCGCAAGTCCCTGCGCATCCCGCGCACGGTCTGGCGCGGCTGCGCGGTCACAGCGGCCGTGTGCTGCCTCGTCGTGGTCGGCGCGAAGTGCGACCTCTCGGGCTACGCCCGCCGCATCCCCGATGCCGCGCAGGTCAAAAGCGTGCGCATCATCTGCAACGGTTACAACTCCACGTTCTCCGAGGCGCAGAACATTCAGGCCGTGGAGGATCTCCACCGCGCCGTCGTGGCGGAGCGCGAAAAGATCACGGACGACACCAGCATCACCAGTCTGCAGCTGACCTACAAGCTCTCGAACGGCAAGGTGCTGATGCGCGAATACACGCTCCCCAATGCAAGCGCACGCCTGGCGCAGATCGAACAGGTGCTCAACAGCGACGAGGCGCGCACCACGCGCAACACGCCGGCGCTGCCAATGACGCTCGAGCACCTCACCTACGCCAACATCGGCTATGAGACCGAAAGCGGCGACTATCTGTACATGGAGCTGACGGCCGAGCAGGCGCTCGACCTGTATGAAAACGCCATCGTGCCCGACTGCGCGGACGGCACCATGGGCCGCGCCTGGCTGACCGACAGCGGCACGCGGCAGAGCACGGCCTACGCCGTGACCATCGGCTATCAGCTCAGTCAATATGACCCGGCAACGGGCGAAACGACCTACGCCAATGTCAACTACACCCCGCTGACCGATTCCACGCGCACGCTCGCGTGGCTGCGCGCGCACGACATCAAGCCGCTGCTCGAGGGCGACTCGATCAAGTACGGCGGCGAGCCTGACACGCAGCCGGCCATCAACACCTACGAAACGGCTGACAGCAGCGTCGGTCGCTGACCCCCACAAACTGCATCCGCCGCCCGCACGAACCACGTGCGGGCGGCTTTTACGTCTCGTGTTCACAAATCAGACCCGATGTTCACAAATGCTTTCGGGAATATTCGAAAAATCTTCGCCCTTTGTTCATGCGCGTGTTACAAATATCGACTACGATATAGACACTTCAAAAAACCAATCAGCCGGGAGGCAGATAACATGAACGACGCTTCCAATTTCCCCGAAAGCGAACAGCCGGAAGGCATCCCCACAGCATCGGATGCAGCCCAAGAGGCGGACGCGAACACATCCGCGCAGGCACAGACGCCCGCGGACGACAACACTGCCGCGGCACGCACCTGCCCGCAGTGCGGTGCGGCGCTCAAGCCGGGCGCAAGCTTCTGCGCCAACTGCGGCGCGCCGGTCGACGACAGCGATGACGTGACCTACCACATCGTCCGCCCCGAGACCGAGCGCAGCTATGCCGACGCGAACTTCCAGCCCAGCGACGACGCGGCCAATACCCCGCCGCGCTACTACACGCCGGACGCCGACGCATGGGCGGAAAAGCCCAAACGCAAGCATCGCGCCCGTAAGCCCAGAACCGCGCGCACGCCCGAACAGAAGCGTCTCATCACGCGCATCGCGTGCCTGTGCCTCGTGTGTGCACTGCTGGGCGGGCTCGGCGGCGGCGCAGTCGCAGGGCTCATCAACCGCTCCGGCAAGAGCGCGGGAAGCTCCGCCTCCGCTTCGAGCGGCACACTCGTGACGCAGCCGGTCAAAGCCGACACCAGCTCCGCCTCGGCCATCTACAGTCAGGCATGCAAGCAGGTCGTCGCCATCACGACCGAAGTGACCTACACCAACTACTTCGGTCAGACGAGCTCGCAGGCGAGCTGCGGCAGCGGCTTCTTCATCACGGAGGACGGCTACGTGCTCACAAACTACCACGTCATCTCCACCGCGCACCAGTACGGCTACGCCGTGTCCGTGCTCACCTACGACGGCACGACCTATCAGGCGACCATCGTCGGCGTGGACAAGGACAATGACATCGCCCTGCTCAAGATCGATGCCACCGGCGTGACGCCCGTCACCTTCGGCGACAGCGACAGTATGTCTGTCGGCGACACGGTCTACGCCGTCGGCAACCCGCTCGGCGAGCTGGAGTTTACCATGACGAGCGGCATGATCAGCGCGCTCGACCGCACGATCACCACCTCCGACGGCACCGACAGCGGCATCAATATGTTCCAGATCGACGCCGCCGTCAATGCCGGCAACTCCGGCGGCCCGGTGTACAACACCTCCGGGCAGGTCATCGGCATCGTGACCGCGAAATACAGCTCCTCCGGCGTGGAGGGTCTGGGCTTCGCCATCCCAGTCAATGACGCCGTGGCCATCGCAAACGACCTCATGAAAAACGGCACCGTGACCAACCGCGCCCAGCTCGGCATCACGCTGCAGACCATTCCGGACAGCGCCGCGCAGTACTACAACATGCCGGACGGCGCGTATGTCAACGCCGTTAACAGCGGCAGCTGCGCCGAGAAGGCCGGCCTGAAGGCGGGCGACATCATCACCGCCATCGACGACACGGCTGTCTCCTCCGGCGATGCGCTGCGCAGTGCACTGCGCGGCTACTCCGCCGGTGAGAGCGCCACACTGACTGTCTCGCGCAGCGGCGAGACGCTGAAGCTGACCGTCACCTTCGACCGCGCCAGCGACAGTACGAAATAATCTGCTTCTCCCCAACTCCGGCGGCGGGTGACCGCCCCGCCGCCGAGCGTTTTCTGCATCCTCTCTTTTTCTTTCTCCATCTTCTTTTCCCCCCAGCGGAAAAGCGCCGCGCAGAGCGATCTGCACGGCGCTTTTTCCATGTCCGGACGCAGGGCTGCACGGTGACCGCCGCAGCGCACGGCACAACAAAAACCGGCAGCCAGAAGGCTGCCGGTTGCGGTTGCTTTGTTTCGTTGTACGAACTGTTTACACTGCTGCGATCACTCGAACCAGCCGAAGCCGAAGAACGTGCTCAGCTGCACGAGCAGGATGAAGACCATCGCGATCGGGCAGACATACTTGATGCAGAAGGAGTAGAAGCCGTGGATCTTGCCGTTGTAGCCGCTGTCGATCTCGTCGTACAGGGATTTCGGCTTGATCTCCCAGCCGATCATGACGGACATGAGCAGGGCGCCGAGCGGCATCGCAACGCCTTCGGACCAGGTGTCCATGAAGTCGAGCCAGCAGTCATTCCACGGAGCGGCCTCAGAGCCGATGCCGAAGAACTGCCACGGGGCGAACGGACGAGAGCCAAGACCGTCGGAAGCGACGAAGCAGGACAGCAGGAAGATGACGATGCACACGAGGGTGATCGTACGCGGACGGCTGGGCTCCTCACCGCGCGCGCTGGCGCGGTCGATGAACGTGACGGAGACCGCCTCGATCAGGGAGATGGCGGACGAGATGGCCGCGATCAGAACGAGGGCGTAGAAGATGAAGCCGAAGACGCCGCCGATGGTGCCCATGTCATGGAACACGTCCTGCAGGGTGGCGAACAGAAGGGTCGGGCCGCCGAGCTTGATCTCGGAGACGGCCATGCCCTTGGCGATGCCGTTGGCGACGGCCGCCGGGATAACGGCGAGACCGGCCATGATGGCGACCAGGGTATCAGCGATCACGATGATGACGGAGTTTTTCGGCAGGTTCTCATCCTTGCCGAGGTAGGAGCCATAGGTGATCATGGCGCCCATCGCCAGCGACAGGGAGAAGAACATCTGACCGCCGGCCGTCGCCAGAACGGACATGACGCCGGGTGCCTTGTCGATGAAGCCGCCCTTGACCGCGTAGCCGGGGACGAACATGAACTTCAGACCTTCCGCAGCGTGCGGGAGCGTCCAGGCACGGATGATGACGATGACGAGCATGACGAACAGAGCGGGCATGCCGATCTTGTTGAACTTCTCAATGCCGCCGCCGACACCGTTGAGGTTGATGAGGTAGCAGATGATCATGAAGCCGAGCATCACAAGGATGCTCATGCCGGGGTTGGTGAGCAGCGCGCCAAAGCTCTCAGCGCCGGGCACACCCTTGAACAGGCCGACAATGTTGAGGACGATGTAGTAGATGCAGTAGCCGCCGAGGACCGAGTAGAAGGTCATGATCAGGAACGGGGCCAGGATTGCCAGCCAGCCGACCCACTTGAACTTCTTTGACACAGTCTTGTAGGCGTTGACCGGGCCGAGGCCGGTCTTACGACCAATCGCCAGCTCGGACAGCATGATCGCAAAGCCGACGAAGACCGCGAGGATCAGGTAGATGATCAGGAACGTAAAGCCGCCGCTCTTGCCCATTTTGTACGGGAAGCCCCAGATATTGCCGAGGCCGACGGCGGAACCGATGGCAGACATCAGAAAGCCGATATTGCTGCCAAATGAACCACGTTTGTTTTCGTCCATTGTTTTTCCTCCAATTTCAAATTGCTTTTCCCCGGAACTCCCCCCCAATAGCGCCGGACGATAACCGCTTCGTCCGGGCATCCATAACCGCAAGTGGGAAATTCTCGATGAACTTATTGCTAATTTACACTAAAAACCCGAAATTCGCAACCGTTTTTCGTGAATTTCGTTCATAAACTGTTCATTTTAGACGATGCCATAGATTGGGCCAGCCGAACGCGACCACTTTTTAGATATTCTGACGGCGTCACGAAAATGGCAACTCCCATTATTTTGATATTCTGTTTTCGAATGGGTAACTTTACTGAAATATATTCGAAACACATTCGTCCATATGACACATACACAAAGGCATCTTTTGCCGTCGGGAGTCTTGCATTTTTCCGGCGTTCATGTATAATGTCTTTGTTACCCTGTGATTATGATTAGGAGGAATTTCAAATGACATATGAGATGGATATCGCCGGGCTAAAGCGCGATCTGCCCCTGTGCAAGGTCTCCGATGACCTGTACATCGGCGCGTTCGTCATGTTTGGCGATGTGGAGCTGACCGTGCACTGCGCGGCCGAGCTGCTCAAGCTGACGCCGGAATATGACTATCTGATCGCCCCCGAAGCGAAAGCCATCCCGCTGGTGTATGAAATGGCCCGTCAGAGCGGTGCGGACAAGTACTTCGTCGCCCGCAAGAAGGCCAAGGCCTACATGAGCAGCGTGTTTCAGGTGCACGTCAAGTCCATCACGACGCAGGGCGTGCAGACGCTCGTGCTCGACCAGACGGACGCGGAGCTGATCCACGGCAAGCGCATCGTCATCGTCGACGACGTGATATCGACCGGCGAGTCGCTGCGCGCGATGGAGGAGCTCGTCAACGAGGCCGGCGGCATCATCGTCGGCAAGATGGCCGTACTCGCCGAGGGCGACGCCAACGACCGCCCCGACATCACCGTGCTGGGCAAGCTGCCGCTGTTTAACCCCGACGGCACGCCGAAGGCATAATAACACACAGACTTTCGCGGGCGCTGCATCAGCAGCGCCCGCGCGTCATATGACCGTCTGCATTTTGCAGCGCATTCGGGAGGAACGCGTATGAACCTGCTCTTTGCGATCAACGGGGGCTATATCCCCACATTTCTCAATTGTATGCGCAGCGTGCTGCTGCACGGCGGCGCGAGCCATTACGAGGTCTTTATCCTGCACTCCGATCTCACGCCCGCCGATGAGGAGCGCGTGCGCGCGGCGCTGCCCGAGGTCGGGCTGCACTTTGTGTTCGTCGACCCCGCGATGTTCGACGGCTTTCCGGAGTCGAAGCGCTACCCGCGCCAGATCTATTACCGCATCGCAGCGCCCCTGCTGCTGCCGGACACGCTCGAGCGCATCCTCTACCTAGACGCGGACACGGTCATCATCAATCCCCTCACGACGCTGTATGCCGCGCCGTTCGGAGATGCGTATTTCATGGCCTGCACGCACACGCGCAAGCTGCTCGAAAAGCTCAACGCCGCGCGCCTGGGCATGGACGAGGCCGCGCCGTACATCAACACCGGTGTGCTGCTGTATAACCTCCCGGCCCTGCGGGCCGATTTGGATATGGAGCGCGTGCGCGCCTTTGCCGATGAAAAGCAGGACGTGTTCCTGCTGCCGGATCAGGACATTCTCACCGCGCTCTACGGCGACCGGGTGCACCTGCTCGACAGCATGGTCTATAACCTCAGCGACCGCATCCTTGCGCTGCACAACGCGCAGCTGCTTGCCGAGCCGGTCGATCTCGACTGGGTGCGCGCGCACACGGTCATCATCCACTACTGCGGCCGGCTCAAGCCGTGGAAGCCGCACTACGTCGGCGTACTCGACGTGTTTTACCACGAGCTGATGGATGAGATCCGGGAATAAAAAAAGCATGCGTCCCGAACGATCGGGACGCATGCTTTTTATCCGCGCAGGCCGCCGAAGAACGCGCGCAGCGCGTCCGCGCAGTCGTCTGCCAGCACGCCGCCGTAAATGGCGGGGTGGTGACCGTAGCGCTCCTCAAAGAGGTTGAGCACGCTGCCGCACGAGCCAAAATTCGGCTCCTTCGCGCCGTAGACGACGACCGGAATGCGGGCGTTGATGATCGCCCCGGCGCACATGGGGCACGGCTCGAGCGTGACATAGAGCGTGCAGCCGTCGAGCCGCCACGTTCCGAGCGCGCGGCACGCCTCGGCAATGGCCTCCATCTCTGCGTGGGCATCGGCGCGGTGCGTGCGCTCGCGGCGGTTGCGGCCGCGGCCGATGATGCGGCCCCCGGCGTCGACGATCACGCAGCCTACCGGCACCTCCCCGTCGGCCGCCGCGGCGTGCGCGAGCATGAGCGCCGCGCGCATATATTCCTCGCGCTCCACAGGCGCTCTCCCCTTTCAAAAAACCGGCGCTGTTAAAATAACAGCGCCGGAAACACGTTTTGGACGAAAACCGATCAGGCCAGAGCCGCCGTGATGATGGACATCTGGTAGACCTCCTCGGCGTCGCAGCCGCGGGACAGGTCGTTGATGGGCGCGTTCAGACCCTGCAGGATCGGGCCGTAGGCCGCAAAGCCGCCCAGACGCTGCGCGATCTTATAGCCGATGTTGCCGGCCTCGATGCACGGGAAGATGAAGGTGTTGGCATGACCCGCGACCGGAGAGCCGGGGAACTTCAGCTGGCCGACGACCGGGGAGACGGCAGCGTCAAACTGCATCTCGCCGTCGAGCTTCAGCTCGGGCGCGAGCTCCTTGGCGATGACGGTGGCGTCATGGCTGAGCGCGACCGTGCCGCCCTTTCCGGAGCCCTTGGTGGAGAAGCTCAGCATAGCGACCTTCGGATCCATGCCGAAGATCTCGGCAGTCTTGGCGGTCTCGATGGCGACCTCGGCCAGCTTCTGCGCGGCGGAGAAGGTGACCTCACCGGTGGCCTTGTCGACGTTGTCCTGATAGTCGATGTTGATGGCGCAGTCGCCCATGGCGAGCATCTCGTCGCCGCGGACCATGATGAAGCAGGAGCTCACGAGGTGGGCGCCCTTCTTGGTCTTGATGAGCTGCAGCGCCGGACGGACGGTGTCCGCGGTGGAGTAGGTCGCGCCGCCGAGCAGGGCATCGGCCACGCCCATCTTCACGAGCATGGTGCCGAAGTAGTTGCCCTTCTGGAGGTTGGCGCGGACTTCTTCCATGGTCATTTTGCCCTTGCGCAGGTCGAACATGCACTGGGCCATCTCGTCCATCTTGTCATAGTTGGCGGGATCGATGATCTCCAGCCCCTCGATGTCAAAGTTGCCGGCCTTGGCCGCAGCCTTCACGTCCTCGACGTTGCCGACGAGGATCGGCGTCAGGAAGCCGCCCTGTTTCAGGCGGGCAGCGGACTCGAGGATGCGGGCATCGGTGCCCTCGGTGTAGACGATCTTGCGCGGATTGGCTTTGAGAACTTCAACCAGATTTTCAAACATGGTGTTTTCCTCCAATATGTTCATCTATTTTCTGTTTTTCTGTGAACATGGTTTCACAATTAAATAGTGTAACACCACCTCCGACGTTTTTCAACCCCCGCACACAATTTTAAAAAGAGGTTGTTGCCGTTTGTGCGCAGGCGTGGTAAAATACAGACCGTTATCAGAACGTTACAGGAGGTGCGGCATGGAACGCAATTTTGCTGCCGTCATGTCAGAGCTGCGCCATGCGCGCGGGCTGTCCCAGCGCAAGGTCGCGGCCGACCTGAAGATCAGTCAGGCGCTGCTGTCCCACTACGAAAACGGTGCGCGTGAGCCCGGGCTCGCGTTCGTGTGCAGGGCGTGCGATTACTACGGCGTGAGCGCCGACTTTCTGCTCGGCCGTGCGCCGAGCCCGACCTGCACGCCCGAACAGCTCGAGGCACTGCGCGCGCTCGTGCAGGACGTGCGCACAGCCGCTGACCGCGCCGAGGCCGCACTGGAGGAGATTTCCCTATGATCCCACAAGAAAACATCCGCAATTTTTCGATCATCGCGCACATTGACCACGGCAAGTCCACCCTGTCCGACCGGCTCATCGAGCTGTGCGGCGCCGTGGATCAGCGCGAAATGGAGGACCAGCTGCTCGACAACATGGATCTCGAGCGCGAGCGCGGCATCACGATCAAGGCACGCGCCGTCGGGCTGACCTATCACCGTGACGGCAAGGTCTACACGCTCAACCTCATCGACACGCCGGGGCACGTGGACTTCAACTACGAGGTCAGCCGCTCGCTCGCCGCGTGCGAGGGCGCCGTGCTGATCGTGGATGCCTCGCAGGGCGTGGAGGCGCAGACGCTTGCCAACACCTACCTCGCGCTCGACCACGATCTGGAGATCCTGCCGGTCATCAACAAAATCGACCTGCCCGCCGCCGACCCCCAGCGCACCAAGGCCGAGATCGAGGACATCATCGGCATCCCGGCCATGGACGCGCCCGAGATCTCGGCCAAGCAGGGCATCAACATTCAGGCCGTGCTCGACGACATTGTCGACCACGTCCCCGCCCCGCAGGGCGACCCGAATGCCCCGCTGCAGGCGCTCGTGTTCGACAGCCAGTATGACAGCTACCGCGGCGTCATCGTGCTCATGCGCATCATCTCCGGCACGCTCCGGCGCGGCATGGAGGTAACGCTCATGTCCACCGGCGCATCCTACAAAGTGCTCGAGGTCGGGCATCTGCGTCCCATCGGGCTTGACCCGTGCGATGAGCTCGGCTGCGGCGACGTGGGCTACTTCACCGCAAGCATCAAAAACGTGGAGGACACGCGCGTGGGCGACACCGTCACCGAGACTGCCCGCCCCGCCGCCGAGCCGCTGCCCGGCTACCGCCCGGCACGCTCGATGGTTTACTGCGGCATCTACACCGAGGACGGCTCAAAGTACCCCGATCTGCGCGACGCGCTCGAAAAGCTCAAGCTCAACGATGCCTCGCTCTCGTTCGAGCCGGAGTCGTCGGTCGCGCTCGGCTTCGGCTTCCGGTGCGGCTTTCTCGGCATGCTGCACATGGAGATCATTCAGGAGCGTCTCGAGCGCGAGTTCGACCTCGACCTCATCACGACGCTGCCGAGCGTCATCTACCGCATCACAAAGACCGACGGCACGGTGCTTATGATCGATAACCCCCACGACTACCCGAACCCTGCGTCCATCGAAGTCGCGGAGGAGCCGTATGTGAACGTGTCGATCATCACGCCGCAGGAATTTGTCGGCAACATCATGCCGCTGTGCCAGGATCTGCGCGGCGAGTATAAGAATATGCAGTATCTCGACAGCCGCCTTGTGGAGCTGCACTACGAGATGCCGCTCAACGAGATCGTCTACAACTTCTTCGACACGCTCAAGGCGCGCACGAAGGGGTACGCCTCGCTTGACTACGAATTTTCCAGCTATCACCCGAGCGAGCTCGTGAAGGTGGACATGCTGCTCAACGGCGACCAGGTCGACGCGCTGAGCTTCATTGCCCACAAGGACAAGGCCTACGGACGGGCGCGCAAGCTGTGCGAGAAGCTCAAGGAGAACATCCCGCGGCAGCTGTTCGAGATCCCGGTGCAGGCCGCGATCGGCGGCAAGATCATCGCGCGCGAGACCGTCAAGGCCCTGCGCAAGGACGTGCTCGCCAAGTGCTACGGCGGCGACATCACGCGCAAGAAAAAGCTGCTCGAAAAGCAAAAGGAAGGCAAGAAGAAAATGCGCCAGCTCGGCACGGTCCAGATCCCCACGGAGGCATTTCTCGCCGTGCTCAAGCTCGATGACTAAGGAGGCTGCACCATGCTCGAATTCCGTTTTGACACCCAGCTGCTCATCGAAGGCCACGGCCTCGATGAGGACGCGATCCACGACTACATCCTCGCCAACATCGCGGGCGACTGTCTGCTCGCCGTGAGCGACGAGGACCTCATCAAGATCCACTTCCACACGAACACGCCCTGGAAGGTGCTCGAATACTGCGCCGGTCTCGGCGACATCCACGATATCGTCATCGAAAACATGGAGCGGCAGGAAAACGGCCTGCACGGCTGAGTGATCCAGACGCAAAAACCGGCAGAGCGTTCGGCGTGTGCCGATAAGACAGTAATTTGAGAAAACTACAAAATCGGCATCTGCCAAGCAGGATTGGACAACAAAACAGGCGGCACTCAACTTCGGTTGGGTGCTGCCTGTTTTTGTACAGCTAAGGGTTGAAAATCGCCTATTTTCTGTTCTGTAAGGTAAGGATAGTGAAAAGGGTGAAATAGTTGTCATCTCGGTAATGAAAGCACTCCTGAATAGTGAATCGCGCTACAATAAACAGCGTTCGCTGAATAGAATGAACTTTTCCTTTTGCAATAACTTTCCCTATAAATCGTAAGCTGATAGATCAAGGATCAATGCGAAGTACACACGACTTCATCAAAAACGCGCAAACGCCGAATGCTTGTAGCAAATGACCTGCTATAAACGATAAATTTCCGCAGACAGCTTGAAAGAGGTCTTGTTATTGTGCTATAATATGTGTACACACTCTGGCGATTTTGGAGGGCTTTTCTATGAAACGTACTATCGCATTGTGGCTATCCATAATGTTGTGTTTGTTATTAGCAGCTTGTTCGCAGGATTCGTCGGATCTTCTGAAAGTTCCAGTGTCTGCAAATGATTGCAAAGGCAAAAATTATCAAGATGTAGTGAACGATATATCTGCGGCAGGATTCGTAAATATCCAGGCAAAAACAATAGAGGACCTCGTTACGGGATGGCTGACGAAAGATGGGGAAGTAGAAGAAGTAACTATTGACGGAGACGGTTCGTTTCGTGCGGGAGACACGTTTGATAAAACTGCTGCAATCATAGTTTCTTATCATACCTTTCCGAGCAAGAACGAGGAGGTTACAACCGATTCGGCGGGACACTCAGAAACAAGTACGCCCCCTGAAAATTACAGCACTGAGACAGAGAAGTGGCTTGCGTCAAGCGAATATGCCGATTGTGTAGCAGACGGAAAATTTCCTGCTGTTCCGGGAAATAATCCTTACGGCAGCGGTGTAAACGAGAGCAGCAGGAACCCCAACATTTACTATCTTAACTCTTCAATGAGGGGTCCTTGGGGCAAAGAAACGGAATACGGCGATTACGAATATTATATCCCCAGTGGAAAGTATTTAGTTATGAATGCTTCTAACCCCAAGCAATACGATTACGTGGCAACTGCCTGTAACGTGTATGTTGGCAATCCAGAAAATGACGATGAATATGCTACTTACTCTTTTTCACAATATGGTGAAATTCAAGAAATCTTTATTCCAGATGGATACTATGTGAGCCTGACGGTATCGGGGATTATTACCCTTGAACCACTTGAACAATAAGGAGGCGCATCAAAGTGGCGAAAACAATTCGTTGTCCCAATATATTCTGCAACAGCACAAATGTAGTTCCCATTTCAACTAAAACAAAGTTTTCTTTTGGCAAAGCCGCTGTCGGTGGAGCAATTGGCAGTTTATTCAATCCATTGGGAACTGCTGTCGGTATTGCAACAGGTATTAACGGAAAACATGGGAAAACGAAATTTATATGTCAAAAATGCGGAAAAGTATTTGAGCGAAAAGTTTGACAAAGACGTTGCAAGGAGGGTAGGCACATGGACCCATTGGCTATTAAATTTGAAGAGGAAATCCGCGCCAAGATGCTTCATGCAAAAAAAGAATGTAGATACAATCCCACACGTTTTAACCAGATGATAGCCAAGTATGGTGGTGTTGAAACGGCTAAACGGCTAATTGCAAATGCTCTCCAAACAGGAAATACATCAGACGGTTTTACTACGCTGTGTCTTTACGGGAGATTAGATTTAACGATGGAAAATTCTGTTTGCAAACCTGAATATCAATCCCTGTTCTCTCCCGAAGAAATAGCATATTGCAAAGAAGTTCTTGGATAAAAAATTCGTGCTTTTAATGGCTCGATTCTGATTTTGAGGTACAGTTAATGTCAGAAAAGCGAAAACCCGCAATCCGTCAACGACCAATACAGGTCAAATTTTTCGTAGATGAAAGAGAACTCGGCTTGATAAAGGCGAATATGGCGCAGCTTGGGATAGAGAATATGAGCGCTTACCTTCGCCAAGTGGCGATCGACAGATATGAGAAAAAACCGGATATGCCCGAATGCCGTGAAACCAAAAATCCCTGACTCACTTTCCGAAGATAGATTGATGTTCAGCTCCGCAGGAGCGTAGCCGATTTCTCTGAAATCGTTCAGGGGTTTGGGGCATTTCCCCAACAAGATTGCACGGGTGCATAAACACGAGCATTGCTTGCCAAGTGCATTTCGCAGTTGGCAGGTAATGAGAAGTGGGTACCGCCGTGCATTGCTTGCCAGAATGGCAAGCTCCGGTGTGGGTACTC
>ERZ832317.1051-NODE-1051-length-36581-cov-5.221486_pt1 | contig 36581 bp, 51 predicted proteins | sample MGYA00519695_ERZ832317 | MGnify/ENA primary metagenome ERZ832317 (study PRJEB31850, sample SAMEA3708726) | human gut metagenome | biome: human gut; feature: human-associated habitat; material: faeces | place: China | collected 2014 ...
CGCCTTGGAATAGGCGTTGATCTCGACCATAGGCCTCTCTCCTTTCGGTTCGCTTGTTTTTTCACGTTTCAGTTTCCAGACGAGGAAAAACGGGATCACCCGCCCGTCCCCGGCGAAGCCCTCCCCTGCCGAATCCATGAAGCAGGTAGACCCACCTCCGTCCATCATAATGGCGTTGTCCCAGCCGGAGGACGCCAGCAGGTCCCGGAGCTGCTCCGGCGTGTGCCGGTCCTTGCTCACATAGTAGGCAAATCGTCCGTCCTTGGTGCCGATGGCCGTCCGTGGGGCGCGGTAGCGCATATCCGCCCCGCAGGTGACGGGGCTGATCTTCTTCCCGCCGATGATGAGGTGGACGCACTCCATGTAATTCCGATCCCCATTGGGCACGGCCTTCACGCCGAAGTCCTCCGGGATGTTCCAGCTGATGGCCCACGCCCGGTAGTCCGGGGCCTTGCGGGTCTGTCCCTCCGCTTTCAGGTGGCAGGCAGGCTGCTGGTTCCGCAGGAAAATCGAGCCGTTGCAGATGGCGTCCCCGCCCGCCTCCGTCAGCATTTTCCGCAGGTTGGCCGTGGTGGAGCGGAGACGTTTTCTGTTGAAATAAATCCGCAACCATTGGAGGTCCTGAAGCGGAATTGTACCCGCTCTGGTCATTTTCTCAGGTTCTTGCGGCTGTAGCAGTAGCCGTGAGAATCGTAAGCCAGCTCCCAGTGACCCACGGTGATGGTGGTGTCAGCGCGGCTCTCATCTCGATCCATCACGGGGATGGCAGTACCGTAGACCCCGCCGCCCGGTGCCTTGTTGGAAAAGCGGATAGGCTTGCCGTCGCTGGCGATTTTGTAGATGCCGTCCTTGCCGTCATCCTCGCCGGTGATGAAGCCTTCCTTCATCTCCTGCTCCGTCCAACCGGCCACGGAGCCGTCGGCATCCAGATGGAAACTGGCTCCCGCCGCTTTCAGTTCATCGTTGATGGCCTCGATGGTCTTGCCACTCCGCTTTCCCTCGTTGATAATGTTCTCGTAGATCTTTTCCATGATGTTATCTCCTGTTTTTAATTTGATTTTTAGTGATCACTGGTGCATCTGCTTTCCGATCTGGTTGACGCCCACCGCCGCCAATCCGCTTACAACGCCCACCGCAATTGCAGTGAGATAGTCCGTTGCCGGGAAGTCCGGCATGATGTACATTCCGGCCACGCCCAGCACGCCGCCCACGGTACCCACGATGATGGGGATCCACTTGTTGTCAACGTCGGTGGCCTTCACGGCCTGTCCGACGAGGTAGCAGATCACCGTGATCGCCGCCACGCTGGTAAGGCCCATAGTGCCAATATCCATGTGCTCACCCCCTTTCATGCTCAAGATTCTCCACCGTCGGCAACCGGCGGGCGAAGTTATTTTGTATCCGGTTTCGTCACGCCGTCACCGTAAGCAGGTGGATAATTCCGGCGCCCAGAGCCGTCACAAAAGCCCCAACGATGCCGTATATGATTTTATCCACGATGCCGTCCCACCGCTTGGCGGGCTTCTGTTCGATGGTTTCCACCTTTGTTGTGAGGCCATCGACGCTCTCTTTGATTTCATCAATCTTTTCCGCCTGACTGGTTTGCTTCGTTGCCATGACTTCGATGGCAGTTGCCATACGGTTCAGTGCGGCCAGCTGCTCGGTCTGACTGTTGATCCTGTGGGTGTTTGACTTACAGCGCTGTTCTACTTCCGTGAGCTTTACAGCCATTTCTTCCTGATTCACGGTATCACCACCTATTACATTTTTAAGGAGAATTTGCTATGGAACCAAAAGTTGAACTGTACACCGCGATCTGCACGGCCATGGATCGGCCGGACGCAAAGACCGCAATATGGGAGATCCTTTCCGGGTACACCGTCACCGCCACCGCCGCCTGCTCCAGTTTGGATGATAGTATTGCAGAATTTTTGGCCGCCAAGCGGGCAGATAGCCTGTCCGAAAAATCCATTCGAAACTATCGGCAGATCCTTGGCTTGTTCCGGCAATGGCTGGATCTGCCGCCCGCCCAGATCACCACGGATCACGTGCGCCGGTGGTTGTCCCACCTGAAGGAAGATCGTGGAATGAAGAAAGACAGCGTTCAGACCTATCTCAACTGCCTGCGTTCTTTTTTTGGCTGGTTGATGGTAGAGGAAAAGATCCAGCGCAACCCCATGAACCGCATCCGCAGCGCCCGCATTGATAAGAAACACACCCGTCAGCCTCTTACTCAGGAGGAGGTGGAGCGGTGCCGGGCTGTTCTTTCGACGCCCCGGGAACGAGCCATATTTGAATTGTACCTTTCCACCGGCTGCCGCCTTTCAGAGCTTGTCAACATCCCCATAAGTTCCGTTGATTTCCAATCCCGCACTATAGAGGTCTGCGGCAAAGGTGATAAAATACGGACTGTATATTTCAGCGTCCGGGCGAAGCTGGCGCTCCAATCCTACCTTGCTCACAGCAAGAGCAGTTCCGACTTGTTTTCGTGCAATACGGCTCCCTACGGGCCGCTTGGCAGTCAGGCCATTGAAAAAATCATCCGGGGCATTGGTGCAAGGGCTGGACTGTCAGCCCCGCTGCATCCTCATAAGCTCCGGCACACCTTTGCCACCAGCGCACTTAACGCAGGCATGGATATCGTAGTCATCCAGCAGTTGTTGGGCCACTCAAACCTTGACACCACACAGATCTATGCGCAGCTCTCACAGGAGGTTGTCCGGCACAGCTATAACAAGCTGTGTGCGTAATATAACTTCGGCTAACAAGGCTGGTAAAAGCATTCCGAATCTTCTTACTTTGCCACTATCTATCGGTTATACAGGGTCTATAACATATAGGAAGAACGAGTTTGGAATGGTTACAGTAGTTGCACAGGCGGTGAGATTGGACAACGGTGAATGTATACCTTACAGGTCTGTGCTTGCTACGCTCCCGGAAGGATATCGCCCGCGTATACAAGTATCTGAAATATCAGACACAGATTGGTGGACGCCCGGAACAGTAAACACATGGGCGGCGAAAGTGATTATTTACAAAAACGGAGAAATAACATTCTATCCATATAACAATTCTGATAAGGCAACTGTTCAAGCGAGTAGCTTTACGGTGTCGTTCTACACCTGAATCAATTTCTTGCCACATAACAGGTAGATACGCCAATGTTAAGCCATGATGCAGTTACTGCTTTTGATCTGCTTATACTTACATACCCGTTCGGTGCAATATAAAATTCAGCAATATCAGGAGTTGCATAATCAATGTTCAAATATGCAGGGGCGTGAACTTGAAATGATGGTCTAAAGCCTTCCGGCATTATTGCTACTTGCGTATTGCCCGCCTGAAGCCCAGATTCTATATAAATATTTCCCTGAATGACAACTTCCCCAAATTCATTCTTGCTATATTTCAAGCCATACTCCGAGGTAAACGGCTCAATAAGAGGGACATCGTACTGAGTTGGAACAACTCTGCCAGCCTTGTTAGCCAAAGTCGTATAAATCGCCACCAGCTCGGCTCCTATGGTGGTCTCCGTCCAGTGATCCGCGTTCCATGCTTCCGCCTGGGGGATCGCCACCGTGCAGCGGTACAGCTTGCCGTCCTTGGTGCAGTACGCACCGACCGCATAGGTCATGGCCGCGCTGTATTCAGCAGCACTCGTGAGCGCTGCGGCCGCGTCCATCGCTGTCGCCACTGCGCCGCTTGTCAGCAGATTGCCGCTATCCTTCGTAGGCTTCGTATCAAACTGCTGTGCAGAGATGCCGCCCTTCCCGTCACCCTTCAGCAGCCCGCTTACGGTGATCTTCTCCTGTTTCTTTTCAAGGGCTTTGCGAAGATCCTCGTGGGCGTTCTGGTTCTTGTTGTGGTTATCCAAATCCTCCATAGACGCAAGGATCAAAGATCGTGACAGGGTGCAGGAAACAGCGGCGGCATCACCGATAATGACCGGAATGGTGATATTCTTTTCCACCGTTTCCACAGACGCCACAGGGATAAAGTCCGCCGTGTCATAGGCGTTTTGGTAGCAGTAAAGAATATCCTTGCCGCGGTCATTGGGATAATCAGGGTCCGCCGCAAATACACCGATCTCCCGGAAATAAAAGCCGTCTGCCAGCTGGGCGTTGCTGAAATGACCGGAGATCTCGGCATACTGCCCCGATACGCTTTTAGCCTCCGCGTTGATTGTGACAACAGGGGTCACCAGAGCGGTCATGGGTGCGATAGGCCCCGAAATATTGCCGCTTCCCAGCTGGATCGTGGTAAAAACGATCTGCGTCCCGGCCATGTTGTCGTAATAAAGTGCCTTTCCGGCGTTCGTCAATTTGGGCGCATTGAACATTTTTTGACTTCCTCCTTATAACGTGACTTTGCCCAGGTGGATAAAATCCCCGGTGTGGATCCAGTGGCCTATATAGATTTCCTGCTGTTCCGTGGAGAGTTCCAGCACGATTTCGTCCAGCCACGCGGAAAGGCGCTTGACAGAACCCATGACCCGCCGGAACTCTTCCACGTTGTCGGAGGTGATCGCCGGGTTGGTGGTATGTGCTTTGAAGTGATACGGCCGGCCGCCGTATTCCCACCACTCTGTAATGTAGCCGGTGCCAAAAATGGTTTCTATGATGTTTTCCACCGCCGCCGGAGTACCCATCTGCGTGTAGAACAGCAGGGATCCCTCGATCAGTGCCCTTTTGACCTTGACAGAGTAGTTTTCATCGTAGGCCGGGGTGCGCAGTTCCACGGCCAGCAGATCCAGGACCCGCTCCGGCACGGACTGGATCGCCGCGTATGTCCGGGCACCGTCGGCGTAGGCAAGTAGCTTTTCAATCTGCCGCCCCACGGCGTAGGCAATCGCCTGAACCTCCGGCTGCGTCTTCAGGTTCTCCGGCGTGGCTGCCGTGAACCGGCTGCCGTTTAATTTAATCATCCTCCAATCCTCCGTAGCTGATCGTAGGGTTGCCGGACAGTGCGGAAACCTTGATTGCGTCCACTGTGGTGTATACGGGCGCTGTCACGGTCACCCGCTTGGCCCCCGCCGCCATGACCAGGGCCACCAGCTTGGAGGGGTTAATGTCCCGGCCAATGGTACGCTGCCAGACCAGATAATCGGCCACCGCCGCCTGGACGGCCTCCTGGATGGCCACGGCCCTGGCGCTGTCGCTCCGGTTGATGTAATAGGTCAGGCTCACGGTGTATGTGACCTCCGCAGGGGCGGACACATTTACCAGGTCGGTCATGGGCCGCCGGGTCCTGCCGTTCAGGTATTCCTTTAGGCCGTTGATCATTTCCGCGCCCGGTGTCTTGCCGTCAGCCATGATGAAAACAATGTCAACCGTCCCCGCCGCCCGGTTGCTGGTGGCCACCACGTCGCCAATAGAGGGGTTGAACTGTTTGGCATGGTACAGATAGCCGTCCTCCGGGCCTGCGGTGGAGTATGCGCCTGGAGCCAGATAGATCCGCTCCGCCAGATCGTCGTCGCTCTCCACGTCGGCGCCGCCCTCGGTTGCGGTGGTGTTGGTCACGCTGTCCACATAGGGCAGCGGATCCACCATGGTGATCAGATCGCCCGCTGCCAGATCGTTTCCCTCGGTGCCGGAGACGGTGCAGGTGGCCGCCACGTCCACCGTAGTGCCGCCCGCCGGGATCTCCGCATATTCATCGGTGGCGAAATAGACGGATCCTCCTGCAGATACTCTGGTTCCTTTCGGAATCGCTGTGGCTGCTTGACGCACCGTTGAAACGGTAAAGCGCAGGGTGGTGACCGCCGCTGTGGCCGGGGATCTGGTAACGCCTTTCAGCAGGGCCAGATTGTCCAGAAAATCGGAATAGCTGTATTTCAGCAGGCTTTGTTTGCCCGCCCGGTCAATATACTGGAACGCTTGATAGATTTGCAGGGCCGCCGCGTACAGGACGCCCCGGTGGGGGCTGGATCGCGGCAGGGTCACGGTCTGGCCGGTGCTTTTGGTCATGTATTCCTCATAATCGGCCACCATTTCGTCCCGCACGTCCTCAATGGTCACGTTGTCAATGAAAGAAATGTCCGGGGCGTTTTTGACTGCGGAAAAATCAGGCATTTGTGATCACCACTTTCGGGGTTAATTTCCCCGCCGCCGCGCTCCAAGTGATCTCCTGGACCCGCACGGTGGGGATGTACTTGGCCACCTTTTTTGTGACCTCCGCCGTGTAAAGGCTTTTTGCCACCTCCGGCGGTCTGTCTACAAAGTCCATATTCAAACCGAACTCCCGATCCAGGGGCACGGTGCCCTCCCGCGTGGACAGCAGGAAAGCCAGCTGCCGGTCCAGATCCGCCAGCCAGTCGGCGGCGAATGTATAGGCCAGCTTGAAGTCGTGCAATACGGTGTCGTTCATGTGTACTCCTCCAGGGTAATGGTGACGGTGGCCTTGCTCAGCTCGCCCCGGCTGTAAACACGATCCCATGTTTCGCTTGACGCCGTCAGCCGAAACGGATTTTTCCCGACGGTGCGGTGTCCGATCACCAAATATTCCGCCGTTCCGGCCTCCACCATGCCCTCTATGGCCTCCAGCACGTTCCGGGGCCTCACCCCCAGGGAGGCGGAAAGGGTGATCGTCAGGCTCACAGACTGGTTTGCAGGCCCTAAAAACTCTGGCTTGGGCTTGCGGCCCAATACCTCATGTTCCGCCCACCTGCCGGAAATATCGCGGGTCATATCGCGGAACGTCATGACCCTGTCGTCGCTTACCTCAAAAATGATTTTTCTGCCCAATGTTCCGATCATGCGCGGGTCACCTCCTTACTGTGGCGCGGACGTGCCGCCGCCCATGCTGTCGGTGTGTGTGTGGCCGATCAGAGACTTTCCGCCGGCTATCACATCGCCGCTGGCGGTCACACTCTGCGCGGTAATGGTGCCGGTCACGGTCAGTTTTCCCTTTACGGCCAGATCTCCGGTCACCTCCACGTTACCGGCTCCCACCACTTCGGCGGCCTTGATGGTCAGAACGCCGCCCTTGTAGCGGATCATGGCCTCCCCGGGGGTGCGGGCCAGGTCCTTACGGTAAAGGCCCGGCGCGCCCTCCGGCGGCTTGTGCTTCCCGCTCCACGGCCGACCCATGACCACCCCGGCCTCTGTTCCGTTGGAAAGATGGAGAACCAAAACCAGATCCCCCGGTGCCGGCATATTGTATTCATCGGATAACATGGGGATCTCGCGGGTCACGCTGTCGTCTTTGTCGTGGTACACCACCCGAACCATGCCGGTGGCGTAGTTGACGGCGGACACTTTGCCCTGCCTGATCTCGTTTTCCATGGGTGCCTCCTTATGGCGTCAGGGCGTTGGCCGCGCTGATCAGCAGCTTGTCCAGCCGTGCCACGGCGGTGTATTTCTTGGCCCAGTAGTCGGGGGAGTTGATCACGCCCGTGTTGGTCAGAACCGTCAGGGCCTCCGGCACTGTCCTGACGCTGGTGCCGTGCAGATTGACCTTGATCCGTGTGGCCATGTTCAGAATCAGGCCGCCCAGGGCACCCACATCTTTGTAATGGGCCACCCAATAACTTGGGGCGTTCATAACGCCCACAGCGGCCAGCCGCTCCGTGGCGTCCTTGATTACTTCCTCGGTCATGGTCTCCACCAGGGACAGTTCCAGATCGGTGGTATAGCCATTGGACCCGGTAATGTGGTGGGCAGCGCGGTCAATGTAATATTTCCCGGACAGTTTCCCCAGTCCCACCACGGTGACGCATTGGGAGGCTACCAGATCCGGGCGGCCCATGACGGTCAGGGACAGTTTGGCGGCGCCGTGGTTGGCCTTTGCCACCGCCGCCTTGATCTTTCGCTCCGCGTCTGCCTGACTGTCCGCCTTGCCGGACTGTTTCAGGAGCCGGGTGCCCGCGCCCACGGTGGCCTTGATCTCCTCCTCGGTGGTTGGATCTGTGTAGGTGTACTCTCCGCCCGTATAGGTTCCGGTCAGATTTTTGGACCAGCTCCATGTAGTGATCTCCTCCTCGGTGATCTTGCCCACTGGGTCCTTTTTCTTGTATGCCTCCCGGTCATATACCACGATTTTTTGGGAATAGACTTTCATAGCCAGTCCGTAGGCGTCGCACAGATCCATAAGAAATTCGCAGTCGGTCTGTGCCGATTGCTCCACGCTTTTGATGGTGAACGGTTCGCCCTCCACGTCCCAAGCCAGAGAAATGCCGGCCCGCTTTGCGATCTCTTTTCCGATTTCCCGGATCGTTACATCCTCCCATGTCTTGGTCCGCTCCGTCGCCCTGAAACTACCCTCTGCGGGTACAGACACGGCGGAAATATTGACCGCAACGGGCCAGCCGGAATATTCGTAACTGTCCAGGATAAAGAACCCGCATGGCAGGATCTTGGTGTTGCCCTGGCTGCTCCAGTCCTTGGCCTTGATGGTGGCGGTCATGGTGTCCCCCATTATGGGGACCCATGCCGTGGTCCATTGGCGATCCCTGTCGTGCATGGTAATGTCCAGAGCGTCGGCCTCTCCGCTTGCGGGATCCGTGTAAGAGATCTCCGTTTCATAACCGGCCAGTTTCGTGGTCACCGCCGCGCCGTTGTAGGTGATCTCCATCTCTGCCTTGCGGGTCCTCATGTTTCAGCCCTCCAGAACGGTGCCGCGCTCTCCTCCATATCCTCCGGCAGGGCCGGGGTCTGAAGGATCACGCCAGCGTCGAAAACGAACGTGTCCAGGTGCTTGAAATTGGCCTGCATAAGGAACCCGGCGTATTTTTCGGATCCGTAAACCTGAAAGGCGATCGCGTCCCAGGCGTCCCCCTGCTGCGTTGTATAGGTATTTGCCATGGTGTCCTCCTCTTATGCCGGACTGAACTGCTTGCGCCGCTCCTCGGCCTTCATGCGGTCGTACAGACGCTTGAACTCGGTAAAGCTGATCCGTCCGGCCTCCACGGCCTCCTCCTTGGTGGTGGGGCCGTAGAAATTAAACACGGGGGAGAATTGGATCGGCGTATCTCCGCCGCCCCGGGTTCCTCCGCCGCCGGTGGGCTTGGGTTTCCCGGTCCATTCATCCAGCAGGGCCGCCAGCTTGCTGAGCGGCAGCACTGCCTCCGGCTCTCCGCCCTCGCCGATCATGGCCAGGGTGGGGGCCGTAGCCACGCCGCCGACAGCCAGGGCCGGAATGGTTGGAATGTTAAAGCCCAGGGTCGTGCCGCCCACACCGGGCACCCAGTCGGGGATCGTCACGGAAATGCTGTTGATCTTGGAAAGCACCCAGTTGATGGCCGAAATAACCGCATTGATCGGCGTCTTTGCCAGGTTCACGATCAGGCCAAACACGTTTCCGAAAATGGCCACGATATTCTGCCAGGCGGCGCTCCAGTTGCCAGAAAATACGTTGTCAACGAAACTGATAATATTGGAGAAAATCGCCTGGATATTGGCCCAACAGTCTTGAATGCTGGTCCACACCCCGGACAGGACGGCACTCAGCAGCGGGAACCGCTCCGAAATCGCGGAGATTGCCGCCGTCACCGCGCCGTCGATGTTCGCCCAAATCGCGCCGATCCTGGCGCCCAGTTCGTCGGCCTTGGCCTTAACGGTGTCCCAGTTTTTATAAAGCCATACGCCGGCGGCCACCAGGGCCATGATCGCCATGACGGCGATCCCCACGGGACTGGTCAGGAACTTCACGGCCACGCCCAGGGCCTTTGTAGCTACCGCCGCCGCCTTGGAGGCTGCGGTGCCGGCTTTTACTGCCACGGTGTGGGCTGCCACCGCCGCCGTGCTTTTCGCTTTCAGCAGCAGATCTTTCCCCTCCAGTGCGTACAGATAAAGCGTTTCCGCCTTGTCCTTTACCTTTGCCGCAATCAGGGCGGGCAGGTGACGCCCGGCCATAGCCGTAACATACGCCTTGTGCAGATTTGAAACGGCATTGTATGCCGTCAGCGCCGTTTTGGCTGTCTTGTATGCCACAACGGTGCCCAGCACCGCGCCGCCGATCTTCAAAATGGTGTCCCGGTTCTCCCAGGCCCATTTTCCCGCCTCGATCAGCTGTGGGATCAGAACCCCCAGCTGCGTGGTTACCTCCGGCAGGACCTCGTTAGCCAGATAGGTGAACCCCTCCTGGGCATAGGGTGCCAGCTGTTCGCCTATCGTCAGCTGCGCCTCCTGTACGGCAGATATAAAGATCTCCTTTGCGCTTTTCAGCGTGTTGGTGACCTGTCCGGCCATATTCATCAGGGCGCCGTCCTTGCCTTGCAGCTGGCCCTCCAGGTTGGCCCATGCGCTGGCCGCTCCGTCCGCGCCCTGCGTTACGGCATCCAGCAGGTAGGACATTTCGGTGTAATAGTTGGTGCCTGCGATCTGCGACATATAGGCCGCCCTCTCCTCCGTGGACAGGTTGACCATAGCTTTGGACAGATCCCCCAGGACTGTTTCCAGTCCCCGGAAGTTTCCCGCCGCGTCGAACGCGGAAACCCCCAGCTTTTTCATGGCGTTCATGGCCACGTCTTTGGAGGTCATGCGGACTAACATGGCGTTCATGGCCGTGCCAGCTTCCGCGCCCTTGGTGCCGTTGTTGGCCAGAATACCCAGGGCGGTGGAAAGGTCGGTCAAATCCACTCCGGCTGTCCGTGCGGCACCGCCGCACCCTATAAATGCCTCCATCAGCATTTCCGCCGTGGTGTTGGCCTTGTTGTTGGTCTGTACGGCCAGATCCAAATATCCGGCCATATCCTCCACGCCCAGGCCCAGCGCCGACATACTATCCGTCACAAGGTCGCTGCACCGTGCAAGGTCCATCTGCGTGGCTTCTGAGAGCCGCAGGACCGGCTCCAGTCCCGCAATGGACTGCTGCGTGTCCCAGCCCGCCAGGGCCATGTACCCCAGCGCCTCCGCCGCCTCTGTCGCGGTTTTGGTGGTCTTTGCGCCCATTTCGCGGGCCGCCGCCTCCAGCGCTTTGTATTGCTCCTCGTTGGCACCCGCTATGGCCGACGTGTTGGCCATGGCCTGTTCAAAGTCGGCGTATGTAGAAAGGGATGTGGTTGCCACGGCAGCCGCCGCCGCAGCGGCAGCTGCCAAGGCCGTGGTGGCCACCTTTCCCGCTGCCTTGGCGCTCTTTCCCAATGCAGAAAGATCCTTTTCCGCGTCCAGGCAGGCTTTTTTCATGGAACTGTCATACTTGCCGGCAATTTTCACCGCCAGTTCGTAGGTCTTACTTTTTGCCGCCATACCCGGCCACCTCCTCGGCAACGTTTTTTACCGTTTCTGCGATCTCGTTCAGATCGTCCAGCGGCAGGCCCATAAAATAGTCAAATCCGGTGTGTAGCTGCATTGACAGGGCCACACACCCCTTTTTCAGGATGGCGGGGGTCAGTTGTCCCCATCCCCGCCGTACAGAAAACCCGTGACTACGTTTTTCAGCTTGATAGCCTCGCGGGCGGGAAGTCCCTGGAAGAACTCCACAGGGAGGCCGGACACACGGGCCGCCAAATAACAGCTGTATCCCAGCGTCATTTCCGGCATGGGGGAAACAGTGCCGGTCTGCTGCAAGATCTTGCCCACGGCGTCCAGGTCCGCCGCCGTGGTGTTCTCCAGGCCGTGCAGATCCACCTCGGTATATTCTTTCTGATCAAATTTGTACGGCTTGGCCAGTTTCAGCATCAGGGCGTCCTCCGCCGTTTTCTTTTTATTCAGGTTTTCCATGTCAGCTCATCTCCTTGATATCCGCCAGCTGATCCACGCCGCGGATTTTGAAACCTTCGTTCAGCTTGTCCAGCTCCACCATGCTTTCACCGTCCAACTCGATCAGGATATACAGGACCGAAATGGAAATGGCGGTGTCCATGGTGCTGCCGTTTTTCAGCTTGCCGGGGGTGAAACTGTTGGCGCGGCCCCGGACCACCACGCGCATACTGCGGAAAACAATGTTTCCCTCGCTGTCGGTGGTCTGCTGGGCGCCCCGGATCTCCAGCTGGACGGCCTTGGTCATGTCCAGCATATCAACGGCGTCCTGGTCCAGGACCCGGAAAGGCACGTCCATGGTCTGGTTGGTGAAATAGCCCACGGTGGGATCTTCGATCTCGCCCAGGATCCCGGCGCCGCTGACGGTTTCGCCGGAGGTTTCAAACTTGGGCAGTTCCATTTCGTCGCCCCGGCCCAGCAGCTTGTTACCCTTGGCGTAGACGTTGTACTTGTTGATCTTGGTAGGGATAGCATTTCTATTCATAGTTAGTTACCTCCAAAGGCCGCCTGGAGGGCGTCCACGTCGTATTCGCGGATATTCTCGATATACTCCGCCGGAATGTAGGGAGCCAAGAACGTGTGGACGGTCAAATGGCCATTCAACAGGTTGGTCACGGGGTTCTCATCACTGCGGAACTCCACCCGGTAGCCGGCGCAGTAATCGCGGGCAACGTAGCCGTTGCCGATAATGTTCTGACTATCCGCAATGGACTGGATCAGGCGCTTGTTGCCGGGTTTATCAACTTTTTGCATATAGGTGCGGATAAAGCTGTTTCCGTCCCAGTCGAAGAAACGCCGCACAGCCAGCCAACGGTCCTTGGGATCCGTGGTGGAGGGATAGGCCGCCGTATTGTTGCCCCACAGCTTGAATCCATTGGCATTGATCGCGGTGATCACGCCGTTGGCGTTCAGCACGTCACTGGCCTGCTGCTGGTCCAGCAGCACCTCGGTGCCGTCCTCCAGGACGGTGCCGGTGATCCGCAGGTCCTTGTTGGACGGGCTTTCATAGGGCACGTCCGCGTTGCCAGCGTCGTTGTAGGCCGTCAGGGCCGCCGCCACGGCGGACATACAATAAACCTTGTCGCCAATGGCCGCCTTGGGCCAGAAAGCCGCCGTATGGGCGCCGCTGGCTCCCATGGTCTCCTTGGCTCCCTTTACCTCGGTGTAGACCGTGGCGCCGGAGGAACCGCTGGAAATATCCACATAGGCGCAGCAGTCGAAACAGCCGTTGATCGCCTCTGTCTTGGCCTGGAGTGCCGCGCATACCACGGCGTTTTCGCTCCAGCCGGGTGCCAGCAGAATACCGGGGGTCATGCCCAGCTTGGGGTAAATCTGTCGCACCAGTTCCAGCCCCGTTTCCTTGCCGGTGGCGGCGTCCACGCCGCCCACAATGTCGGTATAGGTCACGCCGTCAGGCTTAATGCTGGTGCTGGATACGGACAGCGTAGCGGCCTCCTTGGCGGCCTTGGACAGCAGGGTGATCACCACGGTGCCGTCCTCCGCGTGGGCTGCGGTATAGTCGCTGCCAGCTGCCAGGAGGGTGGAATTGTTTTTCACTTCCAGCGTGTCCAGCATGACATACTCCTTGTTGTAGGAGATCATGCCGTCCAACACGGCGCAGTCCTCCGCCGCGTTGATGGTGGTGTGGGTGGACTTGGTGGGATCCAGCACATTCACCAGGATAATGGGTGCCACGTTGAACACGCGGAAACAGGCATCAATGGACTGGCACAGACTGAATTTCTTGAAGTCGTCGGAATAGCCCACGGCCTCCTGGCACTCCTTGAAGCTGTAACACAGCATAGGGGTGTTGGCCGCCTTTTTGGGGTTCTTGGACAGGTGGATGGGCGCCACGCCGAAAATGACCTGCAAGCCTGCGCTCCCCTGGATCGGTGTAGTCAGACTGGTGTCCTGTTCGATGTTATAAACGCCATGATGATATGCCATTGTTTTTTACCTCCCGTTAGAGTTTGGCCTGTACCAGTCGATACAGGCGGTAAATATGACCGCAGCCGCCGCGCAGTTTCTTCATGGCGTCCGGCAGCTGGTCCAGCGGAATCACCAGGCCGCCCATAGCCGGGTTTTTGGCGATAGCCTCCGTCAGGGGCGTGGGGATCCCGTTGCTGTAAAACGTGTTCTGGTTGGCCACTCCCGGAACAGTTGGGCCAACGTAGACCACCGTACCGGCGGTCTGTTCGGTCTTTTTGGCCTTTGCCATTATTCTGGCACCTCCTTGGAGATTGTCGGCGCCTCAAAGTTCAGCGACACGGCGGCGAAATAATACGGGTGCGTTTCCTCCTCCTGGGTCGCCCATTCGATAGGATATTGCAGCACATATTTCCCGCCCACCACACCGTTGGCGCCGTAATGGGTCATAATGCTGTTGACAATGTGGAGGGCGTCCCGGTAGCCTTGGCGGTTGGGGTCCGGGTCGAACACGCAGACCACCAAAATGACCTTGACTGTTTGCTGCTCCCCCTGTTCAGGCAGGGTTCCGTTTTGCAGGCGCACCAGCACATAAGGTTCCGGCAGCTTGTCCGGCTGGGTTTCTTCGTCGTCGCCCTCGCGGCACGGAAGATCCTGCGGGAAAACCCGGATCTCCCGCTCGGCGCCCATGGAGTTGGCCAGCCTGTCGTGGGTAAACAGCCTTTTCAGATCGTCCACAACGGCGTCCAGCAGGTTTTCTTGTGTCACATGATTGCGCCTCCTTGACTTGTATCTGTTTGTCACTTATAATTGCGGCGTGGTAATAATCAGCGCAAATAGCTGAAACCACAGAAAGGGAAGATATGAAAAGAAAGGTGCTTGTCTGTTTGCTCTCCGTGTTACTTTTGCTTTCCCTTGCCGGTTGCGGCAGCACGGAGCAGGACCCCGAACCGAACGATAGTCAGCCCTCCGGCGAGGTTGAGCAGCAGCCGGATGAGGCCAGCGGCCCGTCCGTGAAATACGGCGAGTTACTGGAGCTGACAGACAACAGAGAGACAAACGGCGTTGTTATTGTGAAAGCAAAGATCACGCCGAACGCCACAAACAAGCTGACGGTTGCGCAGAATTATCACAACGCCGTGGATCTGATCGCGGAGCAGGGCTATTCCGATTGCGAGTTGCAATACTGGGCCGTGGCCGATATGTCCGACGGCTCGGAGGGCAAAGCGATCAGCTTTACCGTTCCCGCTGACATTGCGGAAAAAGTGGCCAGCGGCGACGTAGCGGCCACACAGCTGCCCGATCTGGTTACGGATCTCTGGATCCTGCCCAGTCTTTCCAACTGAATCGCCTGCGGCGGCCTCCGGGCCGCCGTTTTTTTATGTCGCTGCGGTGATCTTTCGGATCTGCTTTTCCATTTCTTTCTGCATGATCTGGAACGCCAGCGTTTCGGCCTGTTTCCGTACTTCCTCGTTTCCCAGCATATGGGGAACAGCCGGGGACAGGAGTTTTTTCACCGGCAGGCGGTTTTCGCCTCGCCGCTGAACAATGGCAACGTGGCCGCTGGCAAATCGAGTGACGAATGCTTTCAGATCGCCCTTTTTCAACTCTTTTTCGCGGCCCTCGTTCAAAATCTGGGCCGCCGCCGCGCCAGTTTTGGTATTCGGCTGGGTCAGAAACGCCATAATGTCCTGCATGGGGCCTTTCGACGTGATCACAGCGGAAACGGCAGCGCCTTTCTGGGTGGTGACCCTCGGCGCTCCCTTGTTCTGGTCTTTCAGCCCGCTTTCGTCTACCAGGGCGTAGCGTTTTTTTGCGTCCTTGACAAGCTGGGTCTTGACTTTCTGCGCAGTGGTCTTTACCACCTTTTGGAGAACGTCAGGCGCTCCCAGCTTAGCCTTGAACCTGTCCAGCTGTCGTACGATCTTTTCCACTTCGGCGTCGGTGTCGATCTCCAAAAACGTTAGTTCGCTCATGTGCGCGTCGCTCCCAACTCAATGGCCAGCACCCCGGCCTCCTCGGTGCAGTCCGTTACCTTGTACTGCCGTCCGTCCAGGGGCAGCATGGCGCCAATGGCCGGGCGGGGTCCAAACTCCGCCCGCGCCACATAGATCAGGCGCCTTGACTTGTAAAGCCCGTCCGCATGGGTCCCCAGCCTGGATTTATCCCGCTCCAGGATCTCGTTTTCATCCACCGCCACGGTCATTTTTTGGCCGTTGACGGTGTGAATGTCCGCGAACTCCTGGGCGTTCAGAAATGTGCCGATGTCCGCCGCGATCTGCTCCTTGAACGTATGGGTGCCCATTACTGGGCACCCCCGCCGTTATCCGCAGCAGGCGGCACAATGGCCGCCGCAGGGGTCAGGACGATAGCCGCCGCCAGGCGCTCCACGATCAGCGCCTTGGCAGCGCCGCGCGGGAGATCCACGCCCATGTCCTTGGCCAGCTTTTTCAGGTCGTCCTTGGTCATGTCCTCCAGCTGTGCGGGATCCAGGTGGCCCTCCACCATGTCGGTGTTGTCACCGCTATGGTTGCCGTTGTGGTTCTCCTGGCTCTCCTGGGCGCCCTCTGCGGCGTCCGCGGCCTCCTGGGTGTCCTGGGTGGTGTCGGCGTTCTCGGTGCCGTCCTGGCCGCCGTCAGCGTCCTGCGGGGGCATGGTGGCCTCCTCCGCCGCGTCGTCGGTCATTTTGGCGCTTTCAGCGGAAAGCCACGCCTGCACCATGCGCTTGTCATAGGCGGGGAGGGTGTCGCCCGCCTGATACATACGCCCGCCGTACAGGATTGGGCGCTGTGCTGTCAGTCGCTTCATGTTCCTTTCCTCCCGGCTTTTAGCCCAGCAGCTTCATCAGTACGGTTTCGTCCGCGCTGGCCGCAGGGGCGGCGGCGTAACCCGCCGGCACATTCCCGGCGGCCGTGGTGGTGATCTTTTTGTCCGTGGCGCTGTAATACAGCGCGGCGCCCATGGTGATCTCGCCGGTGGCCTTTTCCATCTCAAAGACGCCCACCACATGGAGGTGGCCGGTTTCGCCGGCGGCAATATCTTCACCGGCCACACCGATCCTGGTCCCCAGGCTCACCACTTCGCCGTTTTTGACTGCGGTGCCGGCCTTGTAGTCCAGCACCTCGCCTTTCTGCCAGTATTTCGCGGTCATGTTCTCTTACCTCCTGTCAAATAGTCGTGCCGGGGTTCTTGGTGATACCGCGGAAGTCGACCGCAGTAATGCCCCAGTCCAGCCAGATGTCCCACACAAAGCCCAGGCGGCCCGGAACCTCGCTGCGGCGAATGGTGGGGGTTTCCTGCCCGTTCAGGTAGTCCACCTGCAGGCTCTTGGCGTAACGCTGATCGCCGGCAACAAACCAGGGGATCGCGTTGCCGTCACCGGCCAGGACGTTCAGGGCGCCCTCCTCAATGACCTGCAGCTTGTTGCGGTACTGGTACAGGGCGTTTGCGGTGTGACTGCCGATCCCGGTCACGTCGATCTGCGCGGTTTCCAGGATCTGCGACAGCTTGAAGCCATAGCCCACGGGGACGATCACATACTTGGGTTCCACCATGATGGAATCACCGAACGGATCCTTCTGGTGCAGCAGTTTCAGCATGGCGGCCTGCAGGGTGTCAATGGATGGTGCATCGCCGTTGGCGATCAGGTTGCTGTGGGCGTTGTCGAACAGGGAAACGCCGTCGAAAATGGCGGGGTTGTCGATCAGGATCTTGTAAACCTGCTTGTTGATCGTGCGCTTGGCGCTCATAGCGTAAAGGCCGGGCATTTCGGTGATGAAACCCACGTCGTCGTTGATAAACGCCTGGCGGGTCATCCCGAACTGGCGGCCAAAGGTGTCGATCTGGCGCTGGGGAAGCAGTTCCGTCTTGGGGGTGTCGGCTTTCAGTTCGCCGTTTTCACCCACGCGCAGGAACTCACCGGCGCCGCCGGCCAGATAGCTGTGGTCCTTGGTGGGCTTAAAATCGCTCACGCTGCCCTTGGTGGTCCACAGCTGGAACGGGGTGGGGATCTCCTGGTACATCTGGACAATGTTTTTACGGATCGCGTTGTCCAGGATCGCGGGAAATGCCGCAGTGGGGTTGAAGAACTGGCGACAAGCCTCGTTCCACAGGTCGTCCTTGCTCATACGCAGCAGGGAGGTGGTGGTGCCCACGCCGTCCCGGGCCATGCACTCAATGGCCAGATCGCGCAGGGAGTAGCCGCGCATTTCCTCCGCGCCCTTGGCAGGATCCTGCACGTTCACGCCGGCCCGCAGCAGCATAGCGTCCACGGCCGCCTTGCGGAAATTGTCTCCTTCGTCACCGTTCATGCGGCTGGAAACGGGGGCGCCGTGTGCCAGCAGGTGGTCCACCGCCGCCTGTCTTACGGTGTCCATGCTATCCCCATTGCGGATATGCTCCGTGGGATCCATGCCCGCCTGACGGCACAGCGCGGTAATGTCGCTCACGCGCTGACGCTCCGCCACGACGGCCTGGCGGGCGGCCTCGGTGGGGTCGGTGCCCTGCTGTCCGTTGCCGTTGTCCATGCCGCGGGCGCTGCCGGTGGGATCCTCGCCGTCCTGGCCCTCTGCGCCCTGGGCGGGATTGTTGCCTGCCGCGTCGATCTGGCGCTGCAGGCCGTCAAATTCTGCTCTTTCCTCTGCCGTCAGGTCACGGCTGGCGGCGCGGGCGCCGCTCACAATAGCCTGCTGACGGGCGATCACTTCCTGAATGGTCATGGTTGTATTGCCTCCTCAATGATAAAGATTTTTGTTGATCTGGATCTGCTTTTCGTAAACAGAAAGGCCCGGGCTCGTTTTCTGCTCCGTGTCATCGTCTCTGCCCACGCCCACGGTGGCATCCGCCGGTACGGAAACAATGGACACCTCCAGCGGCATCCATTTGCGGGCGATCTGGCAGGGGCCAGTGAAACGTCCGTCCGCAGAGTTCTTGCCGGCCACCACTTCCTCCCAGTTGTCCACGCTGTAACGCACGGATGTGGTTTTCAGGGTGCCGGACTTCACTTTACCGAAAATCTTTTCGGCGTCGTCGTCCGTATCGAACTCTACTTCGGCCATGCCGCGGTGGTTCTCCACCCAGGCGCGGATCACCTTTCCCACCACCTTGTCGGTGTTGTGGTTGAAAAGCAAAACGCCCACCTCATTCAAGCGGGAGAGATCCACGGCTCCTTCGCCGTGGTCGAGAATTTCCATACCGAACCACCGTCTATACGGTTCCTCGCTGGAAAAGCTGATCGTGCGTCTGCGGCTGTCCGCCTCCGCCGATCTCGCCGCCTCAATGTGGCCCATGCTGCGCTGGCCGTTATTCTTTTCCGGCCTGCCCTCCGCTCTCTGCGGTGTTTTCCCGTGCTGCTGTCGTTCCATTTCCATAAATCACACCTCCTAACTCGACGCCGACAGAGCGGCCATATTTCAGGACTTCCGCCATTTCGTCAACGGCTTCTTTCCAGTCCTTGCCCTGCTCCGCGCACACGTCCATAAATGTTTTCTGGCCGCTTTGCAGAGCGATTTTGCCGGCGTTCGCCTCCTTTGCCGGATCGATCCACTTTTTCGGTGCTTTCGTCCAGCTGTGCGCGAGGTACTGCGCCTTTTTATCCCAAAAGCCGGGCATATCGACCAGCCCGGAGAGATAACAGGAAATAACAAAGGTTTCGTACACCTCCGACATAAAATCTGTCAGCAGCTCCACGTCCTCGGTGTATGTGTTTTCGTCCTCAATGGCATTTTGCCGTGCGGAGGAATAGGTGGCCCCGCTCATGTCGCGGCTGACGGCCTCATAACTCAGACCCTGCCCCGCCGCGATCAGCGCCTGCTGGGTTTTCAGGAATCCCGCCGCGTCGCCGCTGGAACCCTTTGGATCGACCACCTGGATTTCGTCACCTGCGCCCAGGCTCTGGATCATGCCGGGGGTCAGCTTCTTGCCCTCATAGTCCATTCCGCCGTCCGGTGTTCTGGCTCCGCCACGGCCAAAACCGCCGCTTGGGATCGCCCGCTTGATGAATACGGCCAGGCAGGCCGCGATCCGCTCCTTGACGGAAACAGCGGTAATAAATTCGTTGGTGTCCCGCACTCTGGTGATCGTGGGGGCCATGTCGGACATTTCCCGCAGCTGGCTGGGCCGCTTCTTGGATTTGTAGAAATACACGTCCTTGGCCTCGATGTAAACGGGGTCGTTCAGGCTCCAGCCCTCAATGTCGTATTGATTGATCCAGTAGCCCACCGGCCTGCGCCATTGGTTGTATTCGATCCCGCCCACAACACGGTTTCCCTGGTGCTTCGGCTTGCTGGCGGTCACGTCCAGTTCGTCCACCTCAATGGCCTGCAGTTGGAACGGGACCAGCCCCTGTTTGGTGTAGCGGTATAGGAACAGCAGGCCGCCGTCCACCTTTTTGCGGTCTACCGCCATACGCAGCATTTGGTTGAAACTCTGTTCGCCGGTCACGTCGCAGTTTCTGGCCTTGCACCATTGGCGCCACGCCTTTTCCAGCTTTTCGTCCAGTTCATCGTTGCCTGTTTTCGCCTGGAGGGTGTAGCCCTTGCCCACCACGTTGCGCTTGTAGGCGTGGAGGATAGACTGGGCAATATCACTGTTGCGCTCCAGGTCGCGGGCGCGGGCGCGTACCACGTCACGGCTGAAACGATCCGTAACCTCCGCGCTTTCGTTGTGTACCCGCCACCCGGCATTTAGGCGTCCGTACCCCGCTGCGTCATATCCGCGCAGGATCTCCAGCTGCTGCCGCCATGCCTCGCGCTCACAGGCGCGGCGTGGGGAAACAGCGGCCACGATCTTGTCAAAGGCCCCCATGCGGTTACCTCCCGTCAAAGAACGCCACAAAGGTGCGATCCAGCAGGCAGTTGTCCGTCCCGCTGTCGATCTGCGCCTCCAGGTCGTCACGAATGGCTTTCAGCTGGGCCAGGTCCGCCCGCACCAGGGATCGACTGCCGATCTTGTATGACTGGCCGCCGGCCAGAATGGCTGAAATGGCGCTGTTTACCTGCTCCAGCATTTCAGCCGCTTTTGTGTTTGTACTCATTTGGTGGCCTCCTGTCAGATCCATGTGTCATTTTGGTTGATCCAGTTTTCTTCCTGGCTTTGTCGCGGTTCCTGCTTGGCCGGTTTCCGCGGCTCCGGTGCCGCCGCCTGTCCCTACACGCTTTTCAGGTACAGGGACCGGACGCCCATAACGTCCGCCGCCGCGGCTGCGTACACTTCGCAGTCCAGGTAATGGTTGTCAGCGTGGGAGGATTTCAGCACCCATTTCTGGACCTCTTTCCCGCCGGATCGCTCTGTTACCTTGTGTTCCGCCGTTACCTGTTCGGCGTATTCCATGTCGCAGTCCTTGTAAACCTGCCAGGAACCTGTCCCGTTCGGCTTCCGCATACGGGCTGCGATCTGGTCTTTATACTTGCCGCCGTCCACCAGTACCAGGGTCATGCCGTGGGCCTTGCTGCCAGCCTTATTGACCACGGAAAGGCGGTAATGGGACAGCATGGTGCTGGTGCCCTTGCATGGCAGCACCCAGTCCGAATTGATGGCGCAGAACTCGTAAACTTCGTCGGTCTGGTCGCCGCTGTCCATCAGGGCCAGGTTGACCATGGCCGTGTCGCCGTTCGGCAGGGAAAACTCCACGTTCATGGCCTTTTCCACCTCTGCCATGGAAAGCGCCTGCCCGTGGGCCACGTTCTGGCTGGTCATGTAGTCGCCCCAGGCGCGGATCGTCCAGTACAGGCAATTTTCCTGTACGTCGATCCCGCCGGTGATGAGCTTCGTCCATGGCGGCAGCGTCCACTCCGGCGTTTCCGTCTGCCGCTCCAGCACCAGATCGGCGTTTGTTTTCAGCTTCGTATCTTCCCACGGCTCTGCAAGCCACGAATTGGTGAAGTTGTGCAGCAATTCGGGATCGTCCTTGCTCCGCATGAACTCGCGGGCGATCTCGGAAAAGCGGGTGAACGGGGAATAGAGGGTGTTGATCCAGAACGCTACGCTTTTGGGCGTCTTGGACTTTTCGACAACATTCTGCCACCGCCCGCCGCGCAGCATTTTCCCTTTGTCCTGATCGGTGATAACGCCGCCGCACTCTTGGCAGGCGTACACGGCCATTTCCGCGCGGTCTGCGCTGTCCGGCACATCGTCCTTGCTGGGCCATTTGATGCAGGTAAATTTCAGCTCGATAAACTTTCCGCAATGCGGACACGGGACGAAATAGTGCTTGACCACCTCCGCCCGCTCCATGGCCCGCCAGATATGCCCGCTTTTCAGCGTCGGTGTGCTGGCCATGAAAATTTTTCGGTTGAAATAGGTTTTTGTGCGCTCTCGCGCAAGGGAAACGGGATCCGCCTCCTTTTTGCTCGCCGCCGGAAATTTGTCCACTTCGTCGAGAAAAAGGTTTCGTATATTCGTGCTTGCCAGATCCGCCGGACTGTTCGCGCCCGTCAGCCACACGGTCATATCCGCGAATTTCAGCGCCAGCTTTTCGCTCTCGTTCTCTCGGTATTTCTTCGCAAGCGCCGTGCAGCTCTTTATCATCGGTTCCAGCTTGCTTTCCACCGTGCGCTTTGCGAGGTCGTCCGACGGGTAAACGATCATGGTCGGAGCGGGATCCTGCGCGATCAGGCTGCCCAGCGCGTTCTCCATGGCAGAGGTGCCGCCCACCTGCGTGGGCTTCACGAAAACGATCTCCTCTACCATGTCGTCGGAAAAGGCGTCCATGATCTCCACAAGGTACGGCGTCACGCTGTTTCGCCACGGGCCGGGGATCGCGTTCCCGCTCGGCAGTACGCGGTATTTCTCCGCCCACTCCGACACGGGCAGGCGCTCCGCCGGTCGCAGGGTTTGCAGCGCGTCACAGATCCACGCGGGCGCGGTAAACGGCTTTTGCCGGAACTTCTTCATTCCTCCGTCCGCTCCTCCCGTTGCACCGCGGCGTCCACGAATGTTTCCAGCATGGCCTCCAGCTCTTTCCGCAGGCTTCGCTCCACGCCCCGCACGGTCACGGCGTCCGCCGCGCCCGTCAGATTTGCGGCAACGCGGGCGGGGATATTCAGCGCAAAACGCTTGAATGTTTCCAGAAATTCGTTCAGCTCCGCGGTGGCCTGCTCTGTCGGCAGGTATCGCCGCTCGGCAATGGCCGTTTTCAGGCGGTGCAGCTGGCCTTGGCTTTCTTTCAGTTCAACCTCCGCCTCCAGCTTTTTCAGCGTCAACTCCGCCGCCCGGCTGTTTTCGCCGGTTTCCTGGGCTTTCGCCTCGACGTATGCCACATAACGCTGGACCGTGGCGCAGGTTCGATATTTGCGGGCACCGCCGCCGGGCGGGATCTCCGTTTCCAGGACGCCCTCCTGGGTCAGCTGCTGCACACGGCGGACCGTTTTTCCAAGCAGCTGGGAGATCACCGTGGTGCTTGCCCACTCCGGCACCGTGCCGGACAGCACCGCCGGCTTTTCGCTCTTTGCCCGCTTTCCGGTGCCGCCGGTCTGCTTCTTTTCCGCCACCGGCGCCACCTCCTTTTTGCTCCGGCAGGGTTCCCCGCCGGTGCCCAGGCTGTGCCCTACATAACCCCCGCGAATGATCGCAGGACTTCGGGCGCAGCAGGCACCGCAGGCCGCCCGCCGGTTTCGCTTTTCCGGTTTTGGTCGATTTCGTTTTTTTCGCCGCTCTTTTTTCGGCTTATACCCCCGTAGGGGGGTATAACTTTCCCGGCATTTCAAAAAACCGTAACGTAACAGCCGGATTTTTTTCTGTTTTCACAGGCTAAAATGTCGGGCTTTCCTTGCCCCGCACGGCTTTTCCTGCTGGGGAGTACCTACACAGGGGGGTGCGGGGTCCTTAACGGGTGCCCTGGGTGCCCCTCGGCAAAGGCACCCAGGGCGGGAGGGTTAGGCCGGGCCGCCGCGTATGCACACGCCGCAGCGGCGCAGGGTGAAAGGAGGAAAGCCCCTGCGGTACACTCCCCGGCCATGGTGTGGAAAGCAAAGAACCACCGGCCTTTCGGCTGGTGGTTCTCGGTATTCGTTTCAGGGCTTCACCCCTGCGCTGCTTTCCATGCTATCAGTATAGCACGGTCAATAGTCCAAAAGCGTCCAAACTTTTCAGGGTCGATTATTCCGCCCGCGCGGCCCCGCCCGCCGCTGCTTCCTGGCCATGTATTCCTCCAGCAGTTTCCGGTTGCGCTTGTTCTCCAGGATCTTATCCAGGGCGGCGTTGTAGTAGTTGAACACGTTGGACCGGCTCATGTAAAGGGCCTCCGCGATCTTATCCCAGCCCCGGCAATCTATGTGACGCATTTCCACCACGGTGCGCTCGGTGGAGTTGGCGGGTAATACGTCGATCAAATCCATAACGTTCAGGACGGCCTTGGCCATTTCCTCCCGCTGCTCCTCGATCCTGTCCTCCACTTCGGAGATCCGAAAGACAACGGACACGGATCCGTCCGTCTTTGTCGGCTTGGTCGGCGGCGTCAACCTGAACGCGGACCCCGTACTGGGCGCCCGCAGTTCGCTGGAAAGGACGCGGTGGCGCTCCTCCAGGATCCGCTTTTTCCCCACAGCCGTGTGGTACTGCTGCAGGTATTCCTTGACAGCCTCACGGCCCAGGGTTTCGTCCGTTGTCTTTTTGCTCATTCTTACACCTCGGTAATGTCGTACCCAAAACGGTCCTTTAGCATTTTCTTTTTCATGGCATACTTGGCCGTTCTGGTGGCCTTGCTCTTTACGTCCTCCACGACGAACTCCCAGGACACCCCGCTTTGTTCTGCGTAGTATGGCGCATGACTTCCGTATAGCTGCCTGTTTGGCGGCTGGTAGTATGTAAAATCCGCCTTGTAGCGGATCGCCCGCACCCGCTTTCCTTCTGTGTCGGTAAACGCTTCCTGCAGGGTGAAATCCACCTGGAGGCGCAGATCACGGATCTGCCCTCTTGCCTGGCGGGCAGCCAGAACGTCGAACCTGCGGGCTTCTTTCTGGCTGTCGAAATGCAGGACGGCCCCGGAGGCTGTCACCCGCTCGGTGGGGGTGTTGTGGTATTTCGTGCCTTTTGCCGGATCCTGCGGCGGCGCGGCGGGAGGTGCTGGCCCCCGCCGCTGTTTCTGCTGCTCCATGTACTTTTTCATGGCCTGCGCCTGATATTTCGGCGGCAGGTCGGAAACGTTTATGGTCATTACGTTTTCCCCCGGCTTTCAAACTTTCGGAAGCGGTCTTTTATGCAATCGACGCAGGGGTGCAGGCAGCTATGAAAGCCGCGCTTGTTCGCGCCGTGAAAAACCCGCTTTTTGTATTCCTGGCAAATATGCGGTGGTTTCCCCATGGCCTTTTCCTGCTCCGCCTCCGTGCAACTCACGTTCCGGCAGTCGTTACAGTTCACAGGCTGCCATGGGCTTATTTCGTCCATGATAACAAACATTTTCTATTCCTCCGCCGCGTCCGGGATCTCAACGTACTGCCACGACATGGGCGGACGATCCAGCCCAAATTCCGCCAGATGGCAGGGCGTGTCAAACTGTTCCGGTGCCCGGACGATCCAACCGGAAAGCCGCTTTCCTCTTGCGTATTTCAGCAGATCCTCCTGCTGGACGCACGACATTTCTTCCAGATCTTGCACAGTCCGATATGATACTTCCCCAGGACAGAGGAATTGACCTTGCACCGCTCCGGTGCCGCTGACGTACACCAGCACGGTCACGGGCCATTCAAGCCTTTCATCTTTTGGATGCGTTTTTCTGATTTCCAGCACTTTGTCCCCTGTCAGGATCTTTTTCCACCATTCCGGTTTCATGCTCATGAGCACAGCCAGCATTGTCATTTTCTCCTTTTCCGCCTCATATTTCCCCGCCCGTGCCAACACTCTGCACGGCGCAAGATCACAACGGTATGCCGCTGCCCGGCGTCGCTCACCTTGGTTTCTACGCGGTTGAGCGTGTATCCGGGGTATTTCCGCTCCCAGAAAACGGCGTCGTCTATGTACACGGTGCTGGCCTCTTCCAGCTTCCGGCGGCTCCACCGGCTGTCATTGGGCGGCGGGGTCTTTGGCTTCTCCAGTCCCCGGCTCTGCCGCCAGCTCCGTGCGCACCGTTTGTTCTTGTTGATATATTTTACAAGGCCCTCCACGCTTCCGTGATCGACACTGAGATATTCCCCTCGTGTCAGGCCAATGCTGTTTCCGTTTTTATCGCACCACAATTCTTCCAGCACATCACGCGTCAGTCCTTCCGTGTGCTGTATGATCGCGTGGTGGTGATGGCGGCCTATGATCGTCCCATCCGCCATGACCGTTGTGTATTCCGTGGCGGCCACCCACTTCGGGCGCTCCACGCCGTTCTTATCGCACCAGCGGTACACCCGCTTGATGTAATTCGTCCAGTCCATATCCGTCCGTTTGACATCCCCCGGTGCCGGCAGATGATCGTCGTCATAGGTTCCCGTCCACGCAAAATCTCCCTTTCCGAAATTCGCGTTTACGAGCTGCACATGGTATCTTTTGGAACGTTTGTCGTTATAGGTCTGCTGGGCAAGGGTGGACGCTTCTTTCTTCTTCGCTCTCCGGCTCGCTTTGTGCTGTCTCTGCGTCACCGGGTACAAATCCACTTCCATGTATCCCGCAGTAGCGTAGTCCTTGCCGCAGATATGCTTTTGTTCCCGATAATACAGGCTCATGCGACCACGCCTCCATCGTTCATGTGTATACCGCCGTCACCGGCTTGCATACGGGCTATTTCAACAGTCGTATGCTGTCAGGCACACCCTTGTTTCATGGCTTGTCCCTTAACTTACTACTGATATACCAGCCCATTGCAGCCTTGCGGCTGCATCAAATTTCCTCCATAGCCGCCGGCAACCTCATATCATATAGGTATATCCGGCGGCTCTCCGTCGTCTATATTGCCACCTGCGCCGTGTTGACAGCACCGGGCGCAGGTGGCTTTTCTTTTTATGCCAGGTAATCCTTGGCCATTTCCAGCAATTCCGCCGCGTGTTCCTGGTCAATGATTTTTACCTTGCCGGGCTTCTTCGGATCTGCGTCGATGGCCCAGCACGTTTTCTTTGCCAGTATTTCCCGCTTGTTCAGTTCCTTGTCCAGTTCCTTTTCGTAGTAGTCCTGTTCTTTCTGCCAGGCCACAAACTGTTGGAACTCCTCAACCGTCATTTTTACAGTTATTTCCACATTGTCCTCCTTGCGGCGTGTCGAATATTCTTTCGGTTGCCATTTGTGCATAGTCGGGGTTGATCTCGCAGCCTATGAAATTGCGGCCCAGGCCCTTGGCCACCACTCCGGTGGTTCCGCTCCCCATAAAAGGATCCAGGACCGTGCCGCCCAATGGGCTGCCTGCTAAAATACAGGGTTCAATCAGCTTTTCAGGAAACACGGCAAAATGGGCGCCGCGAAAGCCGTTTGTGCTTACGGTCCACACGTCCCGCTTGTTCCGGCGGCCTGTCTGGTTTTCTCGGTTCCCGTGGCTCTCGCGCTCCACCTGGGCGCTGTTGTCATGTGACCGCCCGCCGGTGTAGGCACCGCCACCGCGGAACGTCCTGGCGTTGCCCTTGGTTGATGTAATGGGTTCGCTGATCGCCGCCGCGTCGAAATAATAGCGTTCCGATTTGGAAAGCAGAAAAATATATTCGTGGCTCTTGGTGCAGCGATCCCGGACGCTCTCCGGCATACAGTTGGATTTGTTCCATATAATATCCTGGCGCAAATACCACCCGTCTGCCCGGAGGGCAAAAGCAAGCTGCCAGGGAACGCCGATCAGGTCTTTGTATTTGTAGCCCCGCGGCGTATGCTTTGCCGTGTGGCCGCAGGAATTACGGGTGTTCGTCGGCGGCTGGCTTCCTGATCTGGTGGCGTAACTGTCGCCCATGTTCACCCACAGGGTTCCGTCTGCCCGCAGAACCCGCCGGACCTCACGGAAAACGGAAACCAGCGATTGCAGGTATTCCTCCACGCTGGCCTCGTTTCCGATTTGCCCCGCCGTGCCATAATCTCGCAAATTATAGTAGGGCGGGGAGGTGACGCAGGTATGGACGCTTTCGGGCGGCAATTCCCGCAGCCGTTCCAGCGCGTCACCCAGCAGGATCCGTTCACTCACTTGGCACCGCCTGTACTTCCCCGGGCCGGAAGGTCTCCGTAATCGCCCCTCCCGCCGTTTCTGTTTTCACGTTGAGGTACCACCCACGCGGATGAATATAGACCACCGCGCCCCGGCGAATTGGGTATAGCTGATCCTTCGTTGGATGCATCCCTTCGGTCAGCGCCGGGATCGTTTCAAACCTCGCCTTTACCGCTTGTCCGATTTTCATGTTTACCTCCCACACTTGACCGTTTCCGTTAGCCACCGCCGCCGTGCTTTCTTTCGACGCTGTGCATCAGATCCAGGACATCCTGCGCAAACGGATATTCGCCGGTATTGTCCCTCACTACTTCCGCCAGGAAACTCTGCATATCGCGCCAACATTCCAGATAAAACATCAGTTCATCATCTCGGTTCATCCTTCATCGCCTCCAATGCCGCCTTGGCCGCCTTTTTGGTCAGGAACACCGTCTTGCCGATCTCGCTATCAGGCGTATAAACATCATCTACCGGATCACCAAGGTAGAACCCATCGTGTGAAATCGCCCCAATAATTTCTTCACTGATATACCAGCCGTTTGTCTCCGGGTAGAAAATCGCGCCATCCTTGAGAAGGGCATATACAGTTTCGCCGATCCTGTATGGCCGCGCCTCCACCTTCCCCCGCAGCTTTTCGATTTCCAACTGGAGCGCCAAAATGTTCGTGTTTTGGTTGGCGATACGATCAGCGGCGGCAAAGCCCACGGCGTCAACATCGCAGGCAGACCACTCCCACGCCCCCACTTCCGCCGCAAGATCCTCCGGCAGTGTCACTGTTTTGTAGAACGGGCATTTTTTACAGTCACCTGTCGGCCCATTCTCTGATGAGATGCACCGTAATGCATTTACGAGGTCTATATCTCTCATGTCTGCCCACTTGCCCTTCCATTCGCTTCCGGCTCCACTACCTCGCAGGCGTCCGCCGGGAACGCAATGGTATTTCCGTAGAAGTCCACGAAATAACTCCCCTTCCCGTCCGCGTCGGTCGAAACGCTTTTCACATAGAAGGTGCCGCCCTTCTTCGCCATGAGCATCGGCAGATCCCGTGTCAGCCGCACTTTCATACCGTCCCCTCCCCAACCTTTTCGGAAATCATATTCCGCAGCGCATCCAATGCACGGTTGATCTTTGGGCGGTTTTCTTCGTCCAGCTCGCCGGCAATCTCCGTCAGGCGGTTTACCGTCTCCTGAGCCTGCCGGAAGAGGACGCCAAATTCCGCAAGAGCCTTATTATCCATGGCCGCCGCACTCTTCTTCGCTTTCGCCAGTTCGGCGCGAAGGGCCGCCGCCTGATCTTCCGCCGCCTTCTTCGCGGCCTCGGCACTTTCCACAGCCCGCCGCGCCTCGTCGCGCTGCTCCTCCGCCGCTTTCAGTTCCTCGGCCTTCTTGGCAACCGCCGCATCACGCTTGGCCTTGGCCGCCTTTTCCGCTTCTTTGACCGCCGCCGCGATCTGCTCCTCACTGGCATTCTGTACGGCAACCTCCACCGGTTTCTCGCGCAGCTCCTTCAGTTCACGCTGCAATGCCTCTGTGCGCTCCTGCACGGCAAGGGAAGCGTTCTTTGCCTCCTCTACCTCGGCACGGGCGGCCTCCTCCGCCGCCCGCGCCCTCTCTGCCGCCGCCTCCGCGTCCGCCGTGGCCGTCCGCTGCTTTTCCAGTTCCCGTTCCATCTCGTCAGCCTTCTGCTCGGCGATCTTCCTCTGCCGGACAGCCTCATCCAACTCCCGGGCCGACATCTCCGGCACCGTCTTTTCCACCCCTCGAACATCGTGTTTTTCATTCAAAAACTCATCGCGCTCAACAGGGTTCAAAGCCAGTAATACCAATGCTTTCGAGGCCCCCAAATCCGCAAGCGTCTGCGGATTTTGATAGGCATCCGCAAGGCGCATAAAGTTCTGTGCGGAGCGTTCCGAAAACTCCACTTTTTCACTCAGCCAAGGGAGCCATTCCCCATGTGGCAAAAGCGCCTTCGCCTCTTTCAAGCGGCGGCCGATCTCCAAAATGCTCTCACCCGCCGTGCGCTTGTAGTTCAGGATTTCCTCGGTGATGGTCTCGATCCCACGCGGCGCTTCGACCGGAGCACTCTCTCCGAACATTCCGCTCAGTACCGCGCCCTCGCTCTCCTCATTCGGCATCACTTCTACCATGTCATACATACTCATGCTGTTTTTTCTCCTTTCACAGGCAGGACGGGCCTGCCGTTTTTATCCCGTTTGCTTCCGGCGTTTAACCACGCAAGCCAGAGATCGATGAAAGCTCCATGCCGCTCCTGCGGCGAGGCGAGCCGTTTTTCATCCTTGCGCTCGTTCCGGTATCCGTGGATCTGTCGAATGTCGTTGCCCTTTTTACCGCACATTTCGATGGTGATGTAGCTGCGCCACGGCGTCTTTTCCTTGCGCAGAAAGAGAATCTTCGCCTTGCCGGTCATGTGGCGCTCCGCGTAACCGCCCACGCAGTGATGCAGGATCTTCCCCTCGTTGATGATCTGCCTGTCATTCTCCGGCACCACGATGGAAAGGCCCATTGCGGTAAAGCTGTATTTCTTCACAAGTTTTTGATACTTCTTTTTGTATCCCGCCTGCGCCGCGGCGCTTTCCTCATATTTGACCGCCGCCGTGGCCGCGTCATGCGCACCGATCAAATTCTTCGGAAAGGCCACGTCCCGCAGTGTGAGATCATAGTCCAGCTTTTTTGCCGCGTCGATATAATCCAGCCACATCCGTGCGTTTTTATGCTGGTGCTTTTCCAGATACCGCACCAGCACCAGCGCATCCGCGCCGACCTTCTTAAACGCCCCACGGCAGCGTTTCCTCTCATCTTTTCCGCCGATCCGGTCATATACCATTAGTGCCTGCTCCAGCGTCAGACCACCCAGCCGCACGACCTCCAGTGCGTCCAGCTCGCGCCTTCCGATACCTCCGGCAAGCAGTCGCTTTGCCGTAGGCTTGTCCAGCCCGAAGAAGGCCGGCATGGTCTTTGCCTTCCAGTCGAGGGCACTTCCGTTCATGTTACCTTTGATGGCGTCCTGAATAATCAGATTACAGCCCGCTTTTGTGAGCTGTTCAACGCGCGGGTAGCGTGTCCACAACCCGAGGTAGGTCAAAAGCCCCATTGTGATCTCACGCGTATCATCGTCGTACAAATTAAAGAACTGCTCCGCCGCGCAGTATTTCAGCGGCGAGGCCGCGATCTGATCTACACCGTGAACGGCATAGTATCCCGGCCTGTAGCAGCCCCAGTTTTGGAAGTCCGCAAACGGCTCCGTTATGCTTTTCTGGGGAACCAGCCGCGGCTCCCATTCTTCACCGCTCCACACCCACTCCCGTTTCCACTTCTGGCACTTTCCCTCCGCAAAGTAGTAGGCGGCCTTCACATCAGCCTCCGCCGCGTCCGATTCCCATCGTCCGTGGTGTTTCCGCGCCAGCAGTGCCACCGCACGCAGGGCACCGTCAAGGACCCGAAGCAACACGATCTTCCGGTATTCGTCCAGCGAATTTCCGTTGAGCAGTCTACCCCGTGCGTAGAGCGTCACGTCCTTGCCGCAGTCCGGGCACATAACGCAGGAACGTTCCTTCGCGCCGTGCTGACGCTTGAAGTCCTTCCACTCACGGTCAGTCCACCACACCTTCCGGCCGCAGCGCGTACACTCCGTGCTCACGCCGTCCCGCCCCATTTCGTTCTGCTCACGCTCAAAAAAGAGATAGCCGCTGAAGCATCGCTCAATAAATTCCTGTTCCTCTCCCGTGCAGGCAAATGGGACCTCCAGAGCGTCCTTCCGCTCCTCTTCCGTTAAATTTCCACACATACTCATACGCCCACCTCACAGGAAATCCGAAAGGTCGAGGATCTTCTTCTGTGCGGAAGGCGGCGCGGCCATTTCTCCCTCCGCCGCCGGGCACAGGTCGATCACCATGTGAAAACGGATGTCCGCGCCCTTAAAATAGAACTGTACCGCCTTGCGGTAGGCTTCAAGATCCGAAATGCTGTTTCCAACGCCTTTGGCCACCGCCGCCATGCACTCCTTGAAGCTGCCGCCCTGGGCAACCGCCTGGGCAAATTCGGCATCCTGCCGGCAGAAATCGCCCAGTGCCTCCCGGACGCTCTGCGCCATCGCGCCCTCTCTCCAGCCGCTCACATTCTCCGTGAGTTTATTCAATGCCTGCTCCAAAAACTCGTTCATACCCTTGTTTTTCTCCCTCGCCCATGCTAAAATGACAGGCGAGGGAAATTCTCCTTTCATGTTTTTCTCTTTGTGGCTGACCGGTGCAACGGTCAGCCGCTTTTCTTTTTCTCACTCATCGGCCTGTCGGATGTTCCGCCTTGTGGAGATCCACGCCCTCCAAAGCGTTCCACACCGCCCGTTCCCATTCCTTTGCCCAACTGGAACGGGCTTTCCGTACCGCGTTGATCACGATGGCCTCGCCGTCCGCCGTCCACATCAGTCGGTTTTCGTCGATCACGTCCGCGCCGCCATACTCCACCGCGTCCCGATCAAGCATATTCATCAGATACAGGGGGACGCCCCAGCAGGCACCGCCGCCGGGCGGCTGGTAGATCTGGTATCCCTGCATGATCACCGGCACGACCGTCACCTCTTCGCCGCGGTCACCGCCGCGCCAGTGCTCCATATCGTCCGCCGCCGTCTCTCTCAAGACCAGCTGCGGTTCCTCGTCCTTTGCGATCGACGTGGGCATATCTACCTCCGGGATCATGCCCATGTGCTCCACGATGGTTGCCAGCACCTTGCGCGGCAGCAGGGGGCGTTTGGCCAGAACGAACCAGTTTTCCGTATAGACAGCCACATCGCCGCCGCTGTTCAGCACGGTGTAACCGTCTGCCCGGTAGGCCCTTTTCATTGCGGCGATCAATCCGCTTTCGTTGATAATCACTTGAAACCTCCTTCATATCAGGCGCGGCACAGGCACCGCCCTTTCGTCCTTTTCGACGGCCCACACCTCCGCGTCCCGTATTTCTGTCCAGTCACAGCCCCAAACCTCTGCCGCGTTCATCAACGCGGTAAGCTTGGATCTGCACGGCACCACAACGGCGCCATATTTCTTGCTCACCACTCTGGCACGGCCAACGGCCCGCCAGCGCTCCCGGCGTGACCGTTCCACCGGTGAGATCGCGTACTCTCGGACCTTGACCATATCAGTCCTCCACCCAGTACACCGTGGCGGTCTGAACGCCAAGCCGCAGCGCTTCCTCGTGGCTGCTGACGCACAGGTCAATGTGGTTCCCCTTGGGGCCGGTATCGTCGGCGCGGTAGTAATAGATCTCGCCGTCACCGTAATCCACCAGCACATCGGCCCCCAGCTGGATCACGGACGGATCTACCGCCACGGAGACATACGGCGCGGCCATGCGGCCGCTGGCCGTGACGCCATAGGCCGGATGATCCGGAGACTTGCCGCAGCATTCTTCGCAAACGCAGTAATGGGTAACAGTCACATTGTCGATGCGGTGGCTTTTCGCCAGCAGCGCCGCCTCGATCTTTTCCGTTTCCCGCGGGTCTTCCATGTATTCCACCTCCGCCGCCGTGAACAGCGGTTCCGTGGTCAGGGCCGCCACCGGGATCTCCGGCGTGGCAGACACCGCCGCCGGCGCGTCGCTGTACGCCTTGGCCGCTACCACAACACAGATCGCGGCAAACAGGGCCAATGCGATAAAGGCCAGAACCTGATTGCATCGACGGATCCTGCGCTGACGCTCCCGCTCCGCGCGGGCGGCTCTGCGTTCCTTGGCAGCCTTGACCTCCTCCGCCGCCCGGTGAACCGCCAGATCATCCTCCACGGCAGAAGTCCGCGCGTTCTGGCTGATCTGCTCGGCGGTAATGGCCGCCATGTCCTTTTCCAGCTTGTCCACCCGCCGCTCCAAGTGGCGGGCATATTTTTCAGCCTTCTGGCTCATTCCTTCGTTCCCTCCTTCTTTCTGACTGCCTGCCCGGTCACTTCATAGGTGATCCCGAACCGGCGCCGTCCGCACGCCGAACAGGTGATTTTCTCGCACCGGTGGGCAATGGGCTTCACGGTCTTGCCGCTGGCCGCCAGGGCAACGGCACATGGTTTACACAGGGTCTTTGTCATTTTCCTTTTCTCCTTCTTCCGATTCTTTATTGCCTTGGCAGCCATCCATGTATGCCTTGAACTTCGCGGCCAGAATTCTGGAGATCTCCGCCGTGGCCTTTTCCTCTTGCGCCGTGCGGCCCCGCTCGTTCACCGGCAGATCCTTATAGATTGGCGTGGACGGTAAAAAACTCCCATCCGGTGCCCGCAGGGCGATGATGCCCACTTGTACAAGCGCCACTTTGATCCCTCCTCTCACTGTCTGGTAGAGCCGTTCGGCGCGGTAAGCTGCGCCTGGGCCTCCGCTCCGGCAATAAACGCACTTGCCATCATCGTGACCAGAGGCTTTCTTTCTCTGGGCACCTTGGCCAGGATCTTCGCCAGCTGCTCGGCGTCCTCCAATGCTTCGGTTGTATACTTCTTTTCTGCCATTTGGGGCACCTCCTTTGTGTATTCATGTAACATACAGCTCATCTCTCATTTCACTTTGTGATTATTTTGTATGTCTTTGGCATTATAATATATGCCATTGGCATTATTGTCAAGCGTCTTTTTATGTCTTTGCAATTTTTTATTGACAAAGACATTTTTGTGATATAATATCTGGTATAGAAAGGAAGTGACATCAATGCGTGATCGCATAAAAAAATTGCGCAAGGCTCTGGACCTTACGCAGAGCGACTTTGCCGCTCGAATTGGTTCTACTCAAAATAATATTGCTAATTATGAAACCGGCAGACGGTCTCCTTCCGCTGCTGCTCTCAATAATATTTGTAAAGAATTTAGCGTAAACGAAGAATGGCTACGCACCGGAAACGGTGAAATGTTCAAAGCGGCCCCCAGCTGCGCGCTGGATATGCTGGCCGATACCTACCATTTGGAGCACAGCGAATATATCCTGATTGAGAAGTTCGTGAACATGAAGCCTGAGAGCAGACGGGTCATTATGGACTACATTCGGGAGGTGGCCGCCGCCGTGGGCAATGAAATGGCTCCCGCAGACCCACACGCGCCCGCTTCCCCCGGCTCTATTGATATTGAGGCAGAGGTCGCCTATTACCGTTCCCAGCTGGAGGAACAGAAAAAAGCGGCGGACGGATCATCTGCTTCCGCTGGGCACAGCTCCAGCGGCACAAAAATGGCATGACAAATAAAAAGAGCCGCCCGTAAAAAGGCGGCTCTTGAAATAATCACAAATGGAGGGATTTTATGGCAGTGTTTGCTCAGGCTGTGCGGCCGGACTTTAACAACGATGTGGCCGACGTCGTGATCTATTCCCGCTACAGCTCTATCGGCCAGAATGACCAGAGCATCGACGGCCAGATCGACGCCTGTATGCAGTACGCGGCACAGCGCGGATTCCGTGTTGTCGGCCAATATATCGACCGGGCCATGTCCGGCACCCACGCTGACAGCCGTCCGGAATTCCAGCGATTGATCCGAGACGGAAAGAAAGGCATCTTCAAATATGTCCTTGTCTGGAAGTTAGACCGCTTTGCCAGAAACCGCTATGACAGCGCCATCTACAAAAATGAGCTGAAAAAGCACGGCGTGAAGGTGCTGTCCGTTACGGAGGGCATAGACGCCGGCAGCGACAGCATTATTTTGGAGGCCGTGCTGGAGGCCATGGCGGAAGAATACAGCCGCCAGCTCTCCCAGAACGTGCGGCGCGGTATGCGCCAGAACGCCGAAAAGCAGCTGACCCTTGGCGGCAACACGCCTCTTGGCTACCGTGTGGAAGACAAGCGGCTGGTGGTCGATAAAGACGAGGCGGAGATCGTCCGCTTCGCGTTCCGCTCCTACGCCGATGGCATGACGAAAACAGAAATTGCAAAAGAGTGTAACCGCCGGGGATGGAGAACCAGATCCGGGCGGCCCTTTACCCTCAGCAGCTTTTCCGTCATGCTGAAAAATCAGACGTATATCGGCACCTACACCTTTAAGGATGAAATGGCCGTCGAGGACGCTGTGCCGGCTATTGTGGATCGCGCCACCTTCGACAAGGTCGGCACCATGTTAGAACGCAACAGACGGGCGCCGGGCAGGGTCAAGGCAAAAGAGGACTACCAGCTGCAGGGGAAAGTCTTCTGCGGGTATTGCGGCTCCCCCATGGTTGGAGAATCCGGACGCGGAAAGTGCGGGAACACTTACCATTATTACGCCTGCGCCACTCGTAAAAAAGTCCATACCTGCCAGAAGAAAAACGAAAAAAAGGGTTTTCTGGAGTGGTACATCGTGGAGCAGATCACGACCAGCATTCTGACCGACCAGCGGATCCACGAAATTGCCGCTGGCGTGGTTGCCGAATATAACCGCAGCTTTGACGCCGGAAAAGTCCGTGAGCTTGAGAAAAAGATCCGGGCCATGGACAAGGAAATGGATACCCTCGTGGATACCCTGATCCGAACCACCGCCGCCCCCGCCGTCGCAAAGATCAACGAGCGGATCGACCTGCTGGCCGTCCAAAAGGAGGAGGCCGAGGTGGATCTGGCAAAGCTGAAGGTCGCCAGCCGGATCACGCTTTCGGAGGACGAGATCATAGCATGGCTCCAGCAGTTCGTCCATGGTGATCCCATGGATCCGGACTTCCGGCAGCGGGTGATTGATATTTTTGTGAATTCTATCTACCTGTATGACGATAAGGTGGTTATGTATTTTAATATTAAAGACGCCAGCCAAGTTTCCTACATTGAGATGCAAGAGAACCTGAAAGACTTGGAGGGTTCGGATTTGAACGGTTGTGGCGTACCAAAAGTCCTCGAAATCGTCTGATTTCGAGGACTTTTGCTTTTCATAA
>ERZ832317.1057-NODE-1057-length-36465-cov-24.940758_pt1 | contig 36465 bp, 31 predicted proteins | sample MGYA00519695_ERZ832317 | MGnify/ENA primary metagenome ERZ832317 (study PRJEB31850, sample SAMEA3708726) | human gut metagenome | biome: human gut; feature: human-associated habitat; material: faeces | place: China | collected 2014 ...
AAAAAATCGCTGGCTTTCCTCTTTGTACGTCTGGCTGGTCATGGTGTTTTTGTATGCACCGATTGCCGTGCTGATTATCTTCTCGTTTAATGACAGCAAGAGCCGAAACACCTGGACCGGATTCACCCTTCGCTGGTATGAAGAACTGTTCCACGACAGGGTGATTATTCAGTCATTTATTGTCATGCTGGTAGTTGCAATCGTTTCGTCGGTAATCGCAACGGTACTGGGAACTCTTGCCGCAATCGGCTTAAACAAGATGAACAAGAAACTAAAGTCGGCTCAAATACCTTAATAGTCGAACATATTCCTGTATCTTCTTCACAGGAATATAGATCGTATAAAAAAGATGAATTGGAAATTGGCTGGGGAATATTAGCTTTTTTTATTCCGTTAGCAGGCTGGATTATGTATTTCTGTTGGAGAAGTGAAACGCCTCGGAGAGCATCGCAAGCGGCTACGTGCGCTTGGTGGGGGTTCGGTGTGGGGATATTGATTAGAATATTGGCAATGATTTAATTTGTACTGTTATGATAGGAAATGAAATATTGAATTATAGAATTATCTCCTTGATAGGAAAGGGAGGTATGGGAAGTGTATATTATGCCGAGCATAAGCTCATTACGAACCAAAAAGTGGCGATAAAAGTAATCAATGCCGATATGGTAAACGACTTTACCCGTGATAGATTGAAAGAAGAAGCTGAGCATTTGGCTGAATTGAATCATCCGAATATTGTCCATTTTATTGATTATCATATTGATGAGAAGGGGAATATTTATTTGATAATGGAGTATGCGAATGGAAAAAGTCTGGATGAATACATCAATTCGGTGACGGGATTGATTGTAGAGGATAAAATCTGTGCTTTGTTTGAGCCAATTTTGGATGCTGTAGGATACGCTCATGCTCATAATATTATTCATCGTGATATCAAACCGGCTAATATAATAATCACTAAAGAGGGAATCCCTAAGATTCTGGATTTCGGAATTGCTACCATTATGAAGCAAAATTCTGACGAGACAGAGGAACTGATTATGGGAACGCCTTCTTATATGAGTCCGGAACAAGTGAAAGGAGAAAAATTAGACGTGCGTTCAGATGTTTATTCACTTGGTGTATTATTACATCAGATGATGACGGGCAATGCTCCTTACGATACGACTACGTTAACAGAACATGATATCAATAAGAAAGTGGTAGAAGAACAACTTCCACGAATGAGATCTTTCTATAAATATGTATCTGAGAAAGTACAGAAGATAGTAGATAAAGCTACTGCTAAAGATAAGAATGAACGTTACCAGTCATGTGGAGAGTTTAAAAAAGAACTTCATCGTGCCATATACCCTCCAAAGATGCCTCGATGGGCATGGATGGCCATCGCCTCTTGCGTGCTGTTACTTGTGGGGTGTGGAACATACTTATGGGATTATAATCGGACAAAAGTCTATTATTATAAAGATTATGTGGAACAATGGGGGGTACCTCAAGGTATCGGTGAGGTTAGCGGTAACGACACGAGACATACACATAGACTTTATAGGTTTGAATATTGCAAACGGAAGTTGCTGCGTGTTTCCCATATTAACAGTGTAGGAAAAATAATCCCTGATAATGAATCCGAACGTAATGAACGACCGTTGGATCAATGGCTGTATTACACATCGGAAGGGAAGGTCAGTCGCGTGAAAGTGAAAGATGCCAGTGGCAAGGTGTTATATGTAAAATCGTATAATGAAAAGCTGAATACGATGTCTTTTCAATATGATGACAAGCATAATACAGAACGAATTATTTCGGGACAGACAGTAGGTTATGTTCGGGCTTTGGAGGATAATACTAAAAAAGGACGGATTTCTCGGTGGTGGATAGAATACGATGAGAATGGGTTTGCTACTTCCGTCAAATACGCAGGGCTAGATAATTCTAATGTAGGGGATGATAACCATATTTTCGGGCGTACCTATCAGAGAGATGAGAAAGGACGTGTCACCGAAATTCATTATATCGGTATGGATGGACAACCTAAGGCTACCCGATGGGGGCTAGGAATCAAAAAATTCTATTATGACGAGAATGATGATTGGGTGAGAGCTGTTTATTTGACTGTAGATGGTAAACCGGCTTATGATGATGTCGGCGGAGTAGCTATATTTGAAATGGAGTATGATAAGTATGGAAATGTGACATATGCTTATCATAAGGATGGAAATGGAAATCTGATGGTTCCTAAAAAAAATGGTGTGGCCGGATTTTATAGGGAATACGATGATAAAGGATTTCTAACACGTGTTATGAGTTTAGGCATCGATAAAAAGCCTATTTATGTAAATAAAGACGGCTATGCTGGATTCACCTTAAAATGTGATGAAAATGGTTATACTACAGAACAATGTTATCTGGATCCGGATGGCAAACCTTGTATATCTTCGGAGGGATATAGCAAAGTAACGTTGGTTAATGAAAAGAATGGGGATGTGCTGGAGGCTTGGTTTTATGATCTGGATGGTAAATTATGTGAAACGACTGGTGGCAATGCCGGATATAAGTGTAAATACGACTCCGTTGGTAATTTGTTGGAATATGTAAATTATGATAAGAATAAAAAGCCTTGCTTGGACTCGGAGGGAAAGGCTGGATATAGAATGGAATATGATGAGCGAAATCTGCGTGTGACCTTTGTCAATATTGGTCTTGATTTAAAACCTTGTAAGGATCGTTATGGTATTATTATAGTTAAGGATGATTATGACAAAAGGGGAAATTCTATAAAGAAGGCCTATTATGATGCTTCTGGAAAGAACCTTATACTTTCTAACGAAAATATAGCCGGATGGACAAGTACTTATGATGATTTTGGTAATGAAACAGAATATATGTTTTTTAATGTAAAGCGGGAGCCTTGTCTAGTGAATGGAGAATATGCGAAGAAACGATCTACTTACGACGAACATGGTAATATAAAGACAGAACGTTTTTATGATATGGAAGGGAATCTGACGTTGGTAAACGGAATAGCTGGAACTGATTATATTTGTGACGAACGTGGCAACGTACTCGAAAATAAGCCGATAGGAGTAAACGGGAAACTGGCGAATGGTAAATTGATAATTCGGAATAAGTACGATAAGTCCGACAATCTTCTGGAATACGCAGTTTTTAGTACTAGGGGACCGGCTTTGAACTCGAATAACATACATCGTTCAATTACTGTTTACAATTCGAGAAACCAAGAGATTGAAATACGTTATTATGACACGAAAGGAAATCTTACTTTGTACGGTCAGGAAAAGATAGCTATCCAGAAAAATGAGTTCAATGATAAAGGAGATAAGGTTAAGACTTTCTATTACGGAACCAATTTGAAGCCAATAAAGTGTACGGAAGGTTGGTCTAGTTCAACTTATGAATATGACGTGTTTGGAAATATCATAAAACAATGTTTTTATGATGTAAATGGACAACCAACTGATCCGAAAGTGATGGTTCCTGTTGGTATTTGTAAGTATGATAAATGGAATAATAGAATTTATCTTGCCGCACAAGATGGTAAAGGTAATTTTGTTATAAATCCTAATACCGGATGGGCTATTCAACGCGCAGAGTACGACTCTAAAATAGGAAAATTAAGTAGCTCAGCCTTTTTCGATGAAAAAGATAGACCGATGCTTTCGAGAGAAGGATATCATAAGATTAAATATCAGTATGATAGTAAAGGAAACACTACCGAGCAAACGTTATGGGGAATTGATGGAAAACCTATGTTATGTTTTGGTTTTCATAAGGAAATATTTACATATAATGAATTTAATAAATTGGTGAGTGATGCTCTTTATGGAATAACCGGTAAACCTGTTAATTGCAATGCAGGTTTCCAGAAAATGACGATTGATTATAATGATGAAAAGATCGCTTCTGTACGAAAATACTATACAGCTGGTGGTAAACTTTTTGCTACTCAATATTGGAATGGTACGGAATGGGTTTCTAATATGGTGAGTACAAATACTTATCCTTCCTCTGCGTGGATACAAAAAATGACACAACTAAATGCGGAGTTACCTCAACGGTTTGAAAATGACAACATAGGAGGAGGAGTCGTAATTAATAAAGTGCTCCAGACAGGGGATACCTCTTGTCAAATAACTTTTAAGTCTGAAATATCAAAATATGAATTGAGTAATAATCAAGTTGATAATTTGAAATTGATGGTAGACCATTTGGTTGGAGAACTAAAAAAAAGAGCTAAATGCGGGAGTTAAGGTTAACGGTATTTTGTACGATGCAAAAGGGAGAACTCTTTATTCTGTAACTCGATAGTAATACATAACTAACAAATATTCAATTATATGAGAAAAATTTTATTTGCATTATTCTTTGCATTTCTGTGCGTGGGACTTTTTGCGAAAGATTTGAATGACGCTCAGAAAAAAGTACGTTCAGGCATTATGTACTTTTTGAAAGAAGAGGGTTATATGCCAGAGTTGGATAGTGACGGAGATATCTTGTTTAAAAAAGAAGGAATGAAATATCATGTGGCTGTTAGCGATATTGATACGTCTCCTATGTATGTGGTGCTTTTTCACAATTATCGTTATGATGATACATATACTAAAAATAAGATTCTGTCCGTGTTGAATGAGGTCAATCTTTATAAAGCCGTTAAATTGTTGTGCTTTGATGCGGCTTATTCTTTCAGAGCGGAAATGTATTTGGTAGATGCAGAACAGTTCAAATATACTTTTTATAAATTGATGAGCCAGTTAGCTTCGATGGAGGATGAATTAGAAAAACTATGCACAAGTTCTACGGCGCAAGTATCAAGTTCTTCTTTTAGGAGAAATGGCGTATCATCTTCAATTCGGCAGTATTTCCCGATATATGGCATAACGTTGGGGAAAAGTACGTCTGATGATTTAAAAAAGTTAGGGTATGAAGTAAAAGACTTTCAAAATTCAGGGAAGCATGTTTGCAATGTGCATACAGTGGATTTTTGGGATCACGATAAAGATAATATATATGAGCAAATATATCTTTTGAGATATGAAGTTATGCCGGAAGAGTGGGTTAATAATCACGGATTTAGATGGGACTTGTCTTATAAGCAATGGATGGCACTTTTTAAAAAAGAGGGATTTACCATAGTTGTGACGGAACAGCCTATTTCTAAAAAGTACCAAGAATGCATGACGCTTTCTGCATCCTTTACTGCTACTTCGATCGATAAAGCTTTGAAGTTCAACCTAAATTTTAACTATGGAAATAGGAATAAAGAGGGATATAGCGTTTCCTCTAAAAACTCATTGTTTAGTATAAGGGTACAAGCAAAAGGATAATATATTCAAATGCTGATGCGGATAACTAAAAAATGCCGATTGACATGGTAATGTGTCAACCGGCATTTATAAATTTGCAAACTATCAGATACTAATTCTTTGTCAAACATAAATGGCCTCCTTTATGATATGTCTCTTTAAAGCTTCATTCATTTGTTCACGTATTCTTACTAAATCTACCGGGCAACCAAGCAGTTCTTCCAATTCGCATTGTATACGGTCCAATGTAAGAAGAGATGGAGCTTCTCCTTCATAACAAATATCCACATCACTTTGCTCTGTCTGTTCGTTTCGAGCTACCGAACCGAAAATGCCCAATCGTGCAAAGCCATATTTTAAGGCATTAGCCGTTTTATAAGATTTTAATAATGCTAATATTTCAGATGTAGATTTCATATTCTTCCTCCATTCATGTACAACAAAGATAAGCAATTTGCATGAATAATGCAATACTCTCCTATAATTTGCTCTTGTAGATCCGCGCCATTGTCTTCTGGTATTGATTCTCCAGTTGCAGATAATTCTGGTGGCTCTGATAGAGCACGGACACCTCCACAAAGTACTCAATCATGCTGATTTGTCCTCCGGTCAAGGCCTGTTTGAGTAAGGCAAGATCTTGTTGCGACCGGAAAGTCCTCGTGTACTCCTCCATAGAAGCATGAAGCGTTTTGGCTTCCCGGTAAAGCTGTGCCAGTTCGGATTCTACCTGCAAGGCGGCATTATCCCTTTGCAGATCGATGTTCAGAGCCTGTGCTTTGGCAATCTTCACCTTGTTCCGGTTTTCAAAAAGAGGGAAAGAGAATCCCACCACTAGGCCGTTGAAAGGAGTACCCGATTCCGTGTTCCGGCGGTAGCCCAGCTCCAGTTTCGGCAACCATTGCGACTTGTTGACAGCAATTTGTTTGCGGGCGACGAGGCTCTCGTTGCCAAGCGCCATCAACGTGCGGTCTGCCGATAACACCTCCGATTTCAGTATCTGATAATCAGTCGGGAAAGGCACGGCCGGGTATTGGCTCTCCTCGAAAACAACTGGAAGATTTCCGTTCAACGTACTCAATTCCTGCAATTTATTGCGCAGCGCCGTTTCGTTCAGAGACACTTCCGTCTTGACATTCAGCAACTCCAGATTGATCTTGTTCGTTTCGAGCGCATTGGCATCTCCTGTCTGCAGGCGTTTGGCGTACATTTTAGCAAGTTCTTCCGCATTGCGCAGGCGTTCTTCTAAAATCTGCTTCTGCTGGCGAAGCATAATGATGTCCAGGCAAAGTTCCTTTGCCTGCAATAACTTCTCCTGCCGGAAGACATCCGCCTGGCTGTCGTAAGCTCCGATTTTCAGACGGCTCAGCTTGTTGCGCGTGGCGTATAAGCTGGGGAAGTCGAAGCTCTGCGAAACCACCAGCTCACCGATTGTTTCACTTTTATCTTTCGAGCCCCAGAGGTGTGCATAGGAAAGCGTAGGATCGGGCAGATTGTTGTCCGTTCTAGCCTCCAGCTTTTGCGACTGAATCAGCTGCTTGTTAGCCTGCAGCTCCTTGTTGTTCGTTTCGATATTTCTCAAAACCTGCTCAATGCTGTTCTGGGCTTGTGCACTGCCTGCGTTCAGGAGCAGAAGTGCCGCGCCGATAGTTATGATTTGTTTCATTTTCATCTTCTTTATTGGTTGTAAATTGCAATTACAGACTTGCTGAAGCCTTCTTGCGGTGCATCATCAGATAAACAATCGGGACGATGAATCCGTTCAGGAAAGTAGAAGTTAACAAGCCTCCCAGAATCACTTTTGCCATCGGACTCTGAATCTCGTTGCCCGGAAGATCACCTCCCAGAGCCAGAGGAATCAATGCCAGAGCAGAAGACAAAGCCGTCATCAGGATCGGATTCAGACGGTCGAGCGAGCCTTGCATCACGCTGTCGTACACGTTCAGCCCCTCCACTTGTTGGAGATGATTGTAATGGCTGATGAGCAGCATACCGTTACGGGTAGCAATTCCGAACAGAGAGATGAATCCGATGATAGCGGGTATACTAACTTCCCCCGTTGTAAGTACCAATGCGAAAACGCCACCGATCAACGCGAGCGGCAGGTTCAGCAGGATGACTCCCGACTCCTTGACGCTGCGGAACTCATGATAAAGCAATAGAAAAATCACAACGATACTGATAAATGAAGTCAGCGCTAATGTCCTGCTCGCCGCCTGCTCGCTCTCAAACTGCCCGCCGTATTCGATGTGGTAGCCTTCGGGCAATTGCACGGATGCGTCGATCTGCTTCCGGATGTCGTTTACCACACTGCGCAAGTCGCGGTCGGCAACGTTGGCGGAAATCACGATTTTCCGTTTCACGTTCTCACGGTTGATGGTGTTAGGTCCCATAGCCGATGTCACTTCCGCCACATAGCTTAGGGGGACTTTGCGTCCGTCGTTCGTGTCCACCATCAAGTTGCGGATTTTCTCCATCTCGTCACGGGCGTCGTTCTTCACCTTCACAATCAGGTCGAAACTCTTGCCTTGTTCGTACACCTGCGAGATCACTTTTCCCGCCAGAGCGACATTCACGTACTCGGAAAACTCCGGCAGTGTGATTCCGAACTTGGCCAGCATTTCGCGTTTGGGCTGTATTTTTAACTGCGGACGTTCGATCTGCTGTTCCACATTCAGGTCGGCGATGCCGGGAATTGCGCCGATCGCCTCTTTGATCTGATTGCCGATGGAAAACATCTTGTTCAGGTCGTCGCCGAATAGCTTGATGGCAATATTTGCTTTCGTACCGGACAACATGGCGTCAATCCGGTGGCTGATCGGCTGTCCGATTTCAATGTTTGCTCCTGTAATTGTGCCCAGCTTTTCACGTACATCCGCCACCAGTTCGCTGCGCGAGCGGTCGCCCAGTTCAAACGGAGCCTCAATTTCGGACACGTTCACACCCAATGCGTGCTCATCCAGTTCGGCACGTCCCGTTTTGCGGGCAACGGTTTGTATCTCCGGAATGGTCAGCAGCAACTCTTCCGCGCGCTGTCCCATTTTGTTGCTCTCTTCCAGCGAGATACCCGGCAGAGAACTGATATTGATTGTGAACGAACCTTCGTTGAAAGAAGGGAGGAAGCTACGTCCCAGCGTGAAGAACACACCGAGCGCCACGATGAAGAGAGCGATAGTTCCACCCAGTGTCACCCGTTTGTGCGCCAGCACCCAAGACAGTGCCTTTTCATAAATCCCTTTCATCCAACGGGCTACGAAAGACTCTTTCAGTTCCTTGTTCGTCTTGTTGCTTCCCAACAGATAAGAGCAGAGCACCGGAGTCAGTGTCAATGCTACCACCGTCGAGGCGAATAACGCCACGATGAAAGCAATACCCAGTGGGACCAGCATTCGACCTTCCATGCCACTCAGGAAAAATAAGGGAACGAAACTGACTACAATAATTAAAGTTGAGTTCAAAATCGGCATACGAACCTCCTTCGAGGCGTTGAACACCACTTCGAGCGTGCTCAATCTTTCCGCTTCCGCTTTCAGCCGGTTTTCACGCAAGCGCTTGTATACGTTCTCCACATCAACGATGGCATCGTCCACCAGCGAACCGATGGCGATTGCCATACCTCCGAGACTCATGGTGTTGATAGTCAGTCCCATATAATGCAGTGTCAGGATCGAAACGAGCAGTGAGAGAGGCAGTGTCACCAGCGAAATAAGCGTAGTGCGCACATTTGCCAGAAACAAGAACAGAACGATAACGACAAAGATACCTCCTTCAAAGAGCGATTTCTTCACGTTGCCGATAGAACTTTCGATGAAGCGGCTTTGGCGGAAAATGTCCGTAGAAACCTTTACATCCGGTGGCAGGTTCTTCTGAAGGTCTTTTAGCGAAGCCTCCAGCTTGTCCGTCAGTTCCAGTGTACTGGTGGCGGGCTGCTTGGTCACAGTCAGCAGGACGGCAGGTTTTCCCCGTTCCGAAGCCGTACCCAATTTCGGTGCTTTGGGGCCTATTGCCACGTCTGCTATATCTTCCAGAGTGACAGGAAAGTTGTTCACTGTCTTTACCACCGCCTTGCCGAGCTGTTCCGTTTGAGTGGTGGAAAGCACGCCTCGCACTATATATTCATTTCCGAATTCGTAAAGCACTCCGCCGTTGGCGTTCAGGTTCATGTCTTGCGTCACCGCCATCACCTCACCCATCGAAACGCCGTAGTGACGCATCCGCTCGGGATCAAGCTGAATCTGGTACTCTTTGATGTCTCCTCCGAGCACCGCTACTTGCGCCACTCCTCCGGTAGACAGCAGACGCGGACGGATAGTCCAGTCGGCAATCGTACGGAGGTCGAGCATGGAGGTAGAGTCGGCCGTCAGCCCGACAATGAGCATTTCGCCCAGAATAGAAGATTGCGGGCCGAGTGTCGGTTTTCCAACGTTGACCGGAAGCGATTCACTGACTACAGCGAGCTTTTCACTCACAATCTGTCGGGCAAGATAAATATCTGTTCCCCAGTCGAATTCCACCCAGACAACAGAAAAACCATTGGTGGAAGAAGAACGGACACGGCGTACGCCGGTAGCTCCGTTTACGGCAGTTTCCACAGGGAAAGTCACGAGTTGTTCAACCTCTTCGGCGGCCATACCATTGGCTTCGGTCATGATGACAACCGTAGGCGCGTTGAGATCGGGAAACACGTCTACTTCCGTGTGCATGGCAGTGTAGCTCCCCGCAATGAGCAGAAGAATGGAAGCGCAGAGCACCAGCAACCGGTTGTGCAGGGAATAATGTATGATTTTATTAAGCATCTTTTTAAATTAAGAATTATGAATGAGGAATTAAGGATGAAGATTCATTCTTCATTTAATCAGTGTTCATGGCTGTGTGCGGGGATGGCATTGCTTGCACTGGCCAGTCTTACCTGGTACGCTCCTTCGGTCACAACGCGGTCGCCCGCTTTCACGCCGGACAGGATCTGGACATTTTTTCCGTTGTCGGCTCCTACGGTCACTTCCTGTTTCTTGTACCCTTCCTCATCCAGTTGCAGATATACAAAGTAGCTTCCTTGTTCCTCCGTCAATGCGGTGCGTGGAAGGGAAATTACGTTTTCCATTGGCGACGAGAGCAGGAAAACCTCTACGAATGAGCCGGGAATCACTTCCCCTTTGTTATCGAACTCGAAGGTGACAGGCACGTAGAAAGAATTGTCTCCGGCAGTTTTCCCGAAAGAGAGGAGTTTGCCGTTGAGCGCTTGCAGTTCGTATACCTTATTATTATAAGGAGTCTGGAAATTGGCGGAGCTGATTGTGCGGAGGTACGGGTAGTACTTTTCCGACACTTCGGCGCGGAGGAACAGACGGCGGTTCTGCGTCACGCTAACCAGTGGTTGTCCGATGGTCACGTAGTCCCCCTCTTTCACCAGTATACTTTTCACATAGCCTGCGATGGGAGCTGTGATATTTTGTCCGATAGCCGAATGGTTCTTCGAAAGGGCCTCGTAGCTGATGCGGGCGTTCTCGTAATTCTGCTCCGCCTGTGCAAACTCCTTGTCGGATACGATTTTGTTTTTGACAAGGGCTTTCATCCGTTCGTACTCTTTTTTCGACACCTCGTAGGCGATGCGGGCACGTTGCACCGGGTCACCGTCGGCTATATTGTTTGAAGAAATGGTGACCAACGGTGTGCCGTTGCCGACGCTCATTCCTTCCGTCACTTTTCCACGAAAAGAAACAACGCCAGCTACGGTAGCTACGGCAACCGATTCGTCCCCCTGAGCAGCAAGTACTTGTCCACTGGTTTTAATGACCTGTTGGAAAGGAGCGGGCTCGATGATACTAGCCTTTACTCCGGCTGCTTCGGCTTTCACTTTCGGAAGGATGATCTCGTCACTATGTGCTTCGGCCGTTTCGAGGTGGCTGCCTGCTGTTTCGTGACTGTGCCTTTCACCGGATTCATCCCCGTGGGCGCTGTGGTCGTGATCTTCTGTGGCATGATTATGTCCTTCCGCCTCATGATCATGCTCGTTGTGTGTATGTGTGACGGTACTATTACAAGAGGCAAGGATAAATAAACCCAGCACTCCGAAAAAAATAAGTTTCTTCATAAATGATATTTCCTACTTAAGTTTTTTGTTTTCTTTTTGTTGTTGCAGATTCATACTGCAAAAATACGGCAAGGTTCTTGCAACTGGCTTGCAAAGATTAGTTACAACGCCTTTGCAACTGACTTGCAAGAGCGTTTTTAAGCGAAAACAGAGTAGGGAGGTGCGCGAAGCGAGGTGGCACGGTAGAAATCCGTGCTATGCAGAGAGTCTCGGAAGACGTAATAGTTCTTTACCCGTTTCTCCTGCGGGCGTAGTAAATGTTCGATAATGACATCGGTGAACAGCGTAGCGATAAATACATAATCCGGACTGCTATAGCTGTGTATGGATGGGATGGACGACTGAAAGCGTGTCAGACACTCGCTGTTGCAACAGGCGTCGCTCTCCGGATGATGATGGTGCTTGGGGCATTGTTGCTCTACGGGCAAGTCCTGCTTCATGCAAATCATTCCGTTAGGGTGGTGATGATGGGGAATAACGGCTGCCACCAACATGATAATGTTGATAAAAAACAGCAGAGTTACTATGATTCTTTTTTTCCCTTTCATCCTGCGCAAAGATACAAATTCTTTATCTTCTCCCGGAATCCGACCCCTTCTTTTTATTATTTATTATTTCTTTTCCAGCTCTTGCAACGAATCCATCTTTTTCTTTTCGAGGAATTCATAGATACCGCATAGGTGTTCCGTCACCTTCTGATTGCCAAACTCATAAACCTTTGATACCAGTCCGTCGAGGAAATCACGGTCGTGCGAAACGACAATCAGCGTGCCGTCAAAATCGAGCAACGCCTGTTTCAGGATGTCCTTTGTTTTCATGTCGAGGTGATTCGTCGGCTCGTCCAGGATGAGAAGGTTGACCGGCTCCAGCAATAGCTTGATCATTGCCAGGCGGGTACGTTCTCCACCCGAAAGCACTTTCACTTTCTTCATCGACTCCTCCGGACCGCCAAACATGAAAGCACCCAGCAAGTCGCGGATCTTGTTCCGGATTTCCCCTTTCGCTACGTCGTCAATCGTCTGGAACACAGTTAGATTCTCGTCCATCAGTGAAGCCTGATTCTGTGCAAAATACCCGATTTGTACATTATGTCCCAGCGTCAGCGTGCCATCGTGCTCTATTTCCCGCATGATACATTTGACAAGCGTAGACTTACCCTCGCCGTTCTTGCCGACGAACGCCACCTTGTCTCCGCGCTCAATCGTCAGATTGGCGCCCTTGAACACCACCTTCTCTCCATACGTTTTCCCAACATTCTCCATGATGACCGGATAACTGCCCGAACGGGGGGAAGGCGGAAATTTCAGACGCAAAGCGGAAGTGTCCTCTTCGTCCACCTCCAGCAGTTCCAGTTTCTCCAGCATTTTCACACGGCTCTGTACCTGCAAGGTCTTCGAGTACGTCCCCTTGAAACGTTCGATGAACTCCTTCGTCTCGGCGATGAACTTCTGCTGCTCATCGTACGCCTTCTGTTGCTGTTCGCGGCGTTCCTTGCGCAGTTGGAGGTATTGTGAGTAGTTTACTTTGTAGTCGTAGATGCGCCCCATCGTCACTTCGATGGTGCGGGTCGTGATGTTGTCGACAAACTTGCGGTCGTGGCTGATGACAATCACCGCCTTGCCGTTATTGATCAGGAAATCTTCCAGCCATTGGATAGACTCGATGTCGAGATGGTTCGTCGGCTCGTCGAGCAGCAGCACGTCCGGTTTCTGCAACAGTAACTTCGCCAACTCGATGCGCATCCGCCATCCGCCACTGAAATCACTCGTCTGACGTCCGAAGTCTTCCCGGCGGAAACCGAGTCCGAGCAACGCTTTCTCTACATCCTCCTCGTAGTTCGTGGCGTCGATTGAATAATACTTCTCGCTCAGGGAGGATACTTCCTCGATCAGAGCCATATAACTGTCGCTTTCGTAGTCCGTCCGTGTCTCCAACTCCTTGTTCAGTTTCTCGATTTGCGCTTCCATCTCGTGCAGATGCGCGAAAGCCTGTGCCGTTTCGTCGAACACCGTGCGTCCGTCCTCCGTCATCAAGTGTTGGGGCAGATAGGCCACCACGCACTCTTTCGGTGCAGAGACCTTGCCGCGTGTAGGTTGCCTCACGCCTGCCAGAATCTTGAGCAGTGTACTTTTTCCCGCCCCGTTTTTCCCCATCAGGGCGATGCGGTCTTTTTCATTAATAACGAAAGAGATATCACTAAATAAAGTCGTGCCGCCAAATTCTACGGCCAGTCCGTCTACAGAAATCATATTATTCTTTTAAATTGAGGCGCAAAGATAGCGAAATATATGAATATTTTTTATATCTTGCGGGCTGAAATAGGATATTAACTTGTTGAAATAAGATATTAACTTGTTGAGACAGGATATTAACTTAAGTATATAGAAGGATGTAGATGGAAAATAATATACTAAATAATATGGAAAGTACGCAAACATCTGAATTCAGACCGCTTATACTTGTGGCTGAAGACGACGACAGCAACTTTAAACTGATTAAAGCGATCATAGGTAAAAAATGTGATATCCTGTGGGCGCGGAACGGAGAAGAAATGGTAAATTTATTTCAAACACACGGGGAAAATGCCAAAGCGATGTTGATGGACATTAAAATGCCGTTGATGAATGGGTTGGAAGCGACGAAAATTATTCGTGAGTCCAACACTACGATTCCCATTATCATGCAGACTGCCTACGCTTTCAGTTCGGATAAGGAAAATGCGATGAAGGCGGGAGCTACGGAAGTGCTGGTGAAGCCGATTACGCTAGGGGTTCTTCGTGGTACACTAAGTAAATATCTGCCCGACTTGCAGTGGTAAATGAATAATAAAACGCAGATTAACGCAAATTATCATAGAAAAGATTCTATAAGTCATTGATTAATATGTCAATTGAAATGAATTAGTCAAGACTTGGAGCCTGTTTGAATAATCTATGCTAACTTGCGTTAATCTGCGTTTTGATATATCCCCCCCTTTTTTTTGAGGAGGGGAGAAATTAGTTCTTATGGCTGAGAGCCGGATGTATCGTCGGGAGTAGTAATAGGCTCAACCCACGTTTCATCGTCATCCCATCCGGTGCGGCGGAAGCCTTTGATGGTGTACGTTTTGCCTTCCAGCGTATATTTCACTTCGATGCCGTCCGCTTTCCCGTTTGTCGGAGTCGTAACGCTTTCTAAAGTGACTTTTCCGGAAGTGACTGTAAATTCCCCTACGGGAGTCGTTCCATCGGCAACCATATTGCCTGCTGTCCCGTTAAAGGTGAGTTCTTCCACATTACAACTGATTTTGCCTAGAATACCTTGTTTGAAAAGGCTTGTATTCGGCAACTTGATCCACAACTTGTCCTTATCATTATCTGCTGTATTGTACAGATACATATAAGTTCCGTAGACGTTGTATGATTCGTCATCGTCCTCTATTGTGCTCATAAGCAGTTCCTCATTGTTCTCGTCCAGCACTTTGACGTAATATTGTCCGCTTAGCGGGTATATAGGGGCAAACTCCTGCTCATAGTCTCCATAAGTGTCGCATGACACGAAAGTGACCATTGCGAACATCAGGACTAATAAATAATTAATAGGTTTCATGTATATATCCTTTCTTTCTATTGTTCAATATCCTTATTATTTTTTATGCCACCACAGTGGTTCGGTAATTGCCGGAACTTTCGTAGGCGCATTCGTATTATAGTCCAACGACTCTTTTGAGTAGATGAAGCGGTGAGCAAACTGACCCTTAGCTAACGAACTGTTGGGGTTATATGCCAGCGTACCCAAAACGTAATCATCCGGATCACCGTCTGTTGTATACTCGCTGACTTCCGGAATACCGGTGCGGTTGATATCGAACCATGCATCCCAAGCCTGGCAACGGGTGCTGGCAATCCATTTCTGGGTAAGGATACATTTCAGCATACTTTCTTCGTCGGCGTCTTGGAATTCGTAAGGTTTTCCAACTGCAATAAATTCAGCAGCTTTGTCGTCATGGTTCCATCTGGCGAAAGAAAATTCAACGGCTTTGTCATAATGAGTCTTTGCACTGCCTTTGTCTCCCAGCCGTGCGTAGCATTCCGCCAACAGGTATTCGGCTTCGGCCGCTGACATATAATAAACAGGATCGGTAGCACCGATTACGGCACGCGAAGTTGTTGAAATGCTATATGTGCTGGAAGTTCTGTTTCCATAAGGAATCGCTCTGTATTCGGTTCTGTCAGATGCGGCAGTCTTTTCGTAAAAGTCTCCGATGCGCGGATCTTCATATTCGGCTAGATAGTTATACAACGTCGTACAGGCGCGTACATTATTTGTCGTATTCAACTGTCGGCGGTCATTTTCATAGAACGGATTGGACTTATTTACGACATCCTCGAAACAGTGTACCGTTGCGTCGTCTTTCAGAAAATCACCGGCAGCGAGCATTGTTTGTATCTCCGCCTTGTTCGTGTCAAAGTCTCTCATGAGCAACTTCAACTTTAAAGTTTTGGCAAATCTGATCCATTTCGCGATATCCCCGTCATAGATATAATCTTCCACGTTCATGGTTTTCAGACCTTTGGCAGAGGCTTCCGCTTCCTTGTCGATAGCGTCGTCCAGCATTTTGATAATGCCGGGATAAATCACCGTTTTACTATCGTCGTATTTGCAGTTCTGACCTTTCAGGGCTTCGGTGAAAGGAATATCTCCATAAGCGTCGGTGAGCACGTGATAAGTAAACGCGGTCATGATTTTTCCGACCACCCAATAGTTCCACGCACCTTCCTCTTCCGATTTCTTGATGACGAGATCGAGATCAGGCAAAACGTCCGCGTACGGAATTCTCCACAGACGGAGGTCGCTGGAAGAAGTCATCGCATAGTTGACCAGCGTGATATATTGGCTGGATGACGGATTCTGCGTGTAGTGCTGTGACCACATAGAACCGTAGAGTTGGTACAAATACCCCATTGCGGCAGCCGAGCCGGTGAATGCGGACGGCAGTAACGTCGTTACCGTCACTTGTGATTCGTCCGGATAATTCGGATTCTTGTTGACGTCCAGATAGTCCTCGCAAGAGGTGAACGTGCCGGACAGGATGGCGCTTAATACACCTATATATAAATACTTGAATTTTTTCATCTTCGATCGTTTTTTTTAGAATACAACTTTAATACCTCCACCTATATTGCGCGTAGAAGGCAAGGCGGCAAATTCTCCCAGTTCGGAAGCGATATCGTTACCGAAAGTTGTGGTTTCCGGGTCTACGTAATTGTTAGCTTTCGGAGTCCACATAAAGAGGTTGCGTCCGATCAGGCTCAGGTCTAGCTGCTGGATACCCAGTTTGGAAATCCATGCTTTCGGGAATGAGTAAGACAAGACCAGTTCCCTCAGTTTCACATAACCTTTCGGGATGATGAAGTTCTCGAACTGGCTGTCTGAGTAAGAGTCGCTGTAATAACTGCTCATGTTGTCGCTGGTCACGGGACGGTTGTTTTCGGCGTAGCCTCCGTCCTTGAGGGCGATTACGGAGTTGGGCACGACGAACGGTTCGCGGTTGTTGAACAGCGAGCGGGTAGTGTTGCCGACGAAGTGCATCAGTTGTGCGGTGTAGGAGTACATATAACCGCCTTTACGCCAGTCGGCCACAGCAGAAAGGGTGAATCCTTTGTAGCTCACGCGGGTGTTGAAACCCATATTGAAGTCGGGAGCGGACGAACCGATCGTCTTCATTTCGCTGTTGCTGGTAGTCGGGATACCGTTGGCGTCGACAATCACTTTGCCGTAGTAAGGGCTGTTCTCGTCCTGTACGGTAGCGAGGGCGGGCACTTGGAAGATTCCGAGCGGTTCGCCGACTTTGGCAACGAAGTTGGCGCTGTAAGCCGTTTTCAATACGTATTCGGTCACAGGCTTGTCCCCCTCGTTCCACAACTTGTTCACCTTGCTCCAGTTCTTGCTGAAGGTGACTCCCAAGTCCCATTCCACCTCTTTGGTGCGGATCGGAGTCAGGTTGAGGGCGATTTCGATACCTTTGTTGGAAATTTCGCCAACGTTGCGCACGGCACTGGTGTAGCGTGTTTCCGGGGCGACGTCTGCCGCGATGATCTGGTTTTTGGTCAGCTTGTCGTAGTAGGCGAAGTCAATGCCGATGCGGTTGCTGAGGAAATTGGCGGTCAAGCCCAATTCCCATTCGGAAGTCTTCTCCGGTTTCAGGTTGTTGTTGGGCTGGCGGTTGTATTCGGTCAGTCCCAGCGCCCCGTTCAACGGAGTGTCCAGATAGCCGTAGCCGGATGAAATATGATCGGGGATGTAGTATGCCAGCGTTCTGTACACGTCGGCGTCGTTACCCGTCTGCCCCCATGCGGCGCGCACTTTCAGGAAGTCTATCACGTTGTTTTTCAGCGAGGGGAACATATCGGTCAGGATGACGGACGTGTTGATTCCTCCGTAGAAGAAACTGTTGTGGTGGATGGGCAGTGTAGACGACCAGTCGTTGCGTCCGGAAAGGTTGACAAACCAGAAATTCTTATACCCGAATTCCACCTGTGCGAAGGCTCCGATTGTTCTGCGCAAATCGCTGTAATTGGTGCTGACGGGCTTGTCGGTCCCGTTCTGCAGATTGTACCATCCTTCCATGAACAGCCCTTCGAGAAACGACTTCAGATAAGACGATTTCCGTTGGTTGAGGTTCCATCCTGCCGTACCTCCGAGAGTGATGTCTGTGCCGATATTGTAGTTGGCGCTCAGGAAGAGGGTTGCGTCGATCTGGTCGTAATTATCGGTACGTTCGGTATAAGTACCCTTTTCTTCGGATTTGCCTCCGATGCTGCTGTAGGAATTGTCGGCGTACGTCAGTTTCGCCGTGCGCAGCTTCTGGCGGGCGTTGGTGAAGTCACCTCCGAGACGTCCTACGGCCTTCAGACCGGGAATGACCTCGTAAGACAATTCCAGTTTACCGTAGATGCGGTCGTCCTGATAGTTGTTCTTATTGTTGGCGAGTACCCAGTAAGGGTTCTGCGCGTACCACGTGTAATAGTTGTCTCCGTTGAACCGTTCGTCGTTGAAATCCTTCATGACAGAATAGTCGATGTCCACCGGGTGCTGTATCAGTTCCTGCTGCATGGTGGCTCCCGCGTTTCCTTGTCCGGCGGCGGCTTTCGTCATGTCTTTGCGGATATACGTGATGCTGGCGTCGGCGGCGAACTTGCCGAATTTCATGTTGCCACGGAACGACAGGGTGTTACGTTCGTATTTGTCGGCATTGTTGGGCAGCACGCCGTTAGAGGAGGTGTTGCCGTAAGAAAGCATCAAGCCCATCTTTTCGTTGCCGGTGCGGACGCTGATGTTGTTGTTCATCTCGAATCCGGTGGTGTAGAAGTTGCGGAGATTGTCTTTCACGAACGAGTAGTGCTTTTTCATCGGGGTAGTCAGTTTGCTGGAGCCCCATTCGTTGAGCCGGCCGTCCAATGCCGGTCCCCACGATCCGTTCTCGCCTCTGTTCCACGTTCCCCATCCTTGTCCGAACTTGTCCTGTTCCTGCGGCACGCGGAGCACGTTGGAAGCCATGAAAGAGCCGTCGTACGAAACGGTCAGTTTCTCTTGTTTGGCGCGTTTGGTGGTGATCATCACTACACCGTTGGCAGCGCGCGAGCCGTAGAGGGCGGTGGCTGAGGCGCCTTTCAGCACGGTGACGGATTCCACGTCGTCGGGGTTGATGTCGTTTGCCCCGTTACCGAAGTCGATAGCGTCGCTGGCGGCAATGACACCGTTGCCCTGGTCGTTGGAGAGGCTGGTGTTGTTGGACATCGGCACGCCGTCGATGACGTATAGCGGCTGGTTGCTGGAGAAAGAGGAATAACCGCGCACGATTACTTTCTGTGAGCTACCGGCCGTTCCGGAGCTGGAAATGTTTACACCGGCTATTTTTCCGGAAAGTCCGGACATCACGGAACCTGACTTGGCTGCGACCAAATCGTCATTTTTCACTGTAGAAGCGGCATAACCTAGTATTTTCTCGCTTCTTTTGATACCTAAGGCGGTAACGACCACCTCGTCCAGCGCCTTCGCGTCCGAACGCAGCACGATTTTTAAAATCCCTTCCTTGATTGTCACTTCCTGGGGGAGCATTCCCACATAAGAAACACGTAAGGTTTTGGAGGAGCTTGGTACGTTGCTGATTGTAAATTTACCGTCAATATCGGTGATTGTACCAAGAGTGGTGCCATTGACTAATACTGAAGCACCTACGACAGGCTGTCCATCTTCTTCGGATGTTACCAATCCGGTCACTTTGGATGTCTGCGCTGTCGCCAGACCTATGCCTATAAATAGGAAGGTCATGAAGAACATCAATTTTCTTTTCATAAATTCTCTCTTAATTTTAACCTAAAAACACATCATTTCTCTCTAACAGGCTGCAAAGATAATATAAATTATAATAAACTAAGAAAAGTAATGCGTTTTTAACTAAATACTGTCATATTGAAAGTGAATTCCGGTATTGACATGGGATTTTGAAATGTCATATGGATTGTTTGCTTGCTTTTAGATTATTTGGTGTGTCATAAGGAAAGTGTTGTAAGTGTTTATTTTGATAATAAAATATCATTGATTCCGCTAAATGGGTGACTTTTTATTATTTCAGCTTCTTCCCCTCACCATTTTCTGTAGCATTCCGTTGTAAGTGCTTTCAAATTCGGCCGGGTGATTGAGTGCCCAAAGGATGTAATCTCCCGGTTCGTTCTTTTTGAGCAGGGTAGGGCGGTATCCGGGACTGAGGATTTTCCATAGCGTGCCGTTGATTCCTCCCAGTTCTTTTCGTCGGGCAAGGGCGAAAATGGCTTTGGCGGTCTGTTCGTTCCGGATGCCGATAGCTTCCATATTTAGTCGTAGTATAGCTTCGAAGTCCCCTCCGGACGAATCCTCTAAAGACAAACCCCTTACAGCAACAGGCGAAGCCTGAGAAACGCCGTTTGGCGGAACGGGCGGCTTCTCGCTCTCCTTTCTCATTTTCCCTTCCCTCTCTGTCTCTTTGTCTTTTCGGGTTTCCGATTTGCTTTCATTTTCCCTCTCCATTTCCTGTTTACTTTTAATATCTGTATCCGTTTCTTGTTTTGTTTGTGGCATTGTTGCTGCGGATTTGCCCGGATCTGCTGCAAATTTGCCCGAACTTACTGCGAATTTGTTCGAACTTACTGCGAATTTGCCCGGATTTGTTGCGGATTCATTCGTCTGTTCTCCGTTTTCCCCCTTTGTCTCTTTTCTCTCCTTTGTTTCCTTTGTCTCCTCCTCGTTATCATTCGCTTCTTTCTCCTCCTTGATCATCCAGAAGTTTTCCAAAGGCAATTTGTATTTCCTCCGGCTGTCGATGATGATTTTGTGATACTGCTCTTGGATGGCTTGCGAGGTCAGCACCCCGTACTCCTTATATATATAGGTGTCGAACAATCCCACCGACAGACAATCGTCGATGATGGCCTGCATTTCCTCCTCCTCGCAACAGGCTTCCTGAGCGATGTCGAACAGTGTGTCCTTGTTCCAAAGGACATAATAGCCTTTTTCTTTGTAGATAAGACAAAGCAGGGAAGTGAGTGCGGCAATTCCTGCCGCGTGATGGCGGCAGGAGATGCGGCGCACTTTCCGGTCTTGCAGGAAATTGACATCTAGGGGGAAATAATCTAATCCGGGTTTGGAAATGCGTGCCATGATAAATTAAGTTTTAAAAAGTGATACATTGTGCGGTTTATCGGAACTCGTTGCGTACGTCGAAGCAGGGGCACATCTTGATAAACTCGTTGGGCGAGATAATGCCGTCACCGTTGCGGTCGGGGCTGGTGTCCCGGTGGCCTATCACTTGTCTGATGTCGGGGTAAACGAGCCGCAGGTCTTCCACCAGGCGGATGAGCGCTTCGCGTTGGGCTTCCGTCCGGGTGTCGGCGGGACGGCCTTCCTTGTCCAGCCCGCCCACGTAGCAGATACCTATGCTTCGGCGGTTCCAGCCCGTGCAATGCGCTCCGTCGAGGGAGACATCCCTTCCCGGTTCGATGGTTCCGTCGAGCCGGATTACGAAATGATAGCCGATGGAACGGAAACCGCGCGCACGGTGCCAGAGGTCGATGTCGGCGGCTGTGAAATCCTGTCCCGCACGGGTGGCGGAACAGTGGATGATAATCGTGTCTCTCATTACAGCGTCCTCCTTTCTTGTTGGTTGCGGCTTGTGTAGATGGCGAATCCGAAAGCGATGGCTTCGTCTTCCGACAGTTGGCGGTAATATTGCCGGTTCACCGGATGCTGGACCGGGATGCAGGGGGATTGTACAGGCGGGACAGGCCGATGATGGGACGACTGCGGAACAGCCTGAGCGGGAGAAGTCTGCGGAACAGCCGGAGCGGGAGACAACGGTAAGGGTTCTTTCATGATAAAAGCGTCTCCTCTGTGCTGGCGGACGCGTAAGTTGTGGAGGAGTAGTCGTTCCGGATAGCGCAACTGTAGTCTGAGCCAGTTTATGAATGCGGGATTCATGTGTTCTCCTTTGCTCATCGCCTGCATGGACGGGTAGGCGCGGAGTGTATTTCCACTTGCGTCCGTTACGGCGCAGGGAACACCCGAATACTTTGAACCCGTTTTTCCGGGAGGCCGCAATCCCATTCGGATGGCGTGCATTATGTTGTCATGCGCGTCACACCATTCGAGGTTCGACACGTGGTTGTTCAGCGTGTTTCCGTCGAGGTGGTTTACTTGCGGCAGATGTTTCGGGTTGGGAATGAACGCCTTAGCTACCAGACGATGCGTGTAGTATTTGGTGTAGATTCCTTTTTGCATGAGCTCTGTCTGCTCGTAGCCTTCTCCTGCGATCGTGGTGCAGAGAATCAGTTTCGACTTGCCTTTAAAACTCAACACCCGTCCATGGTCCGAGACCATGTAGTCGGGATTTTCTTCGATAAATCTCCAATTTTCCATACTTGATATTGGTAAACGTTAATAAAATTATATTCTGTTAAAAAACGGTCTGTTCTTTTGTCTCCGCGTGGAGAAACGGCGTTTCCTGCATTCCAAGAACGGCGTTTCCCGGTGTATAGAAACGGCGTGGACTGGATATGTTAAACGGCGTTTCTTCCTCCTCCGTGCGGGGTTCGAGCCTTTCGGCGCAATGGATAAGAAACTCCAATTCTTCCCGGCAGCCTTGAATGGCTTCTTGCAGGGAGTCTACGTTGTACTGCCTGCAAAGGATTTCCCATTCTTCTCGTTCCTGCCGGTTCATTCTGTTCTCGTCTTTTCGGGTTCGTCCTCGGCGTCGATGTCCAGAAAGTTTTCCGCATGGAACGTGCGCCATCCTTTTGCCTCGATGTCGTAGTAGACGACGAACGTGTTTTCCGGTCGTGGAATATAAGGTTGGTGGAAACTGTGTTCGTATCCGGTGAGTGTGCCGATGGCGTGGCGGACGCTGCCGTCTTGTCTGGTGTAGTGGAAGCGGACATTTCCGTGATGCATCTGCCGGATGAGGGCGCCTATCCGGTGGGCGGTGACGAGTGCGTCGTGCCGGTTCATACCATTGTTTTGCCGGATGGCGGCTGCCTGTTTCATGAGCCGCACCCGTTGAAAAGAATGCTCTTCTTTAATCTTGGTCATTGTTCTTCGGTTTATTTTGATTATGAGGCAAAAGTAGGGAATGGAAAGGGGAAAGATTGTCCGAGCTTGACACATAAATGAGGAATTAAAGAAGAATGTGTCAAGCGTGAACATGATTGTTAAGAGAAATAGCCGTTCTTTGTGGAAATTTTTAATTAATACAATAGGAAAATGGCAAAGAAATTGGTAAAAAGAGGGTCGGAAGTGACAAGTAATAGTGATGCAATCTGTAAGGTAACCGGACTTCGGCATTGCGATGATAGCACAAAAAAAGAGATTGTGGACTATTTGGTGAAAATAGATAAGCAGAATGATATACCGGAATGTTATATTGTAAATAATTCAAATAGTTCGACTTCTTCGGTGAGACGTGTGTTCAGTTGCGTCTGGGATGGCAGTACTTCAATACCCGATTTTACGACGTTATTTAATATTAGCGCGTGTGTCCTCAAAAAGGCTAAAATCGTTGTAGCCCTTCCCGGATTACTGTGTGCGGTTGTATGCCTTTTACTGAAAGATTCGGCGAAAGTGAAGTGCCGGGTTATAAACCGGCACCATCTGGTAATGGATATCGAACTCTTTGAGGATAAAATTATATCTGTTGAAGATTGGGAGGAGATGAAGAAGGAAGAGGCGGAAAAGAATAAAACAGATAAGAATAAAACAGATAGGAATAAAACAGATAAGAAAAAAACGAATAAGAAAAAGTGAATCAAGGTTCTCCTAAAAAACGGAAAAACAACCCTACTTGCGCCGGAGTAAGCAGGATGGATTTCTCGCTGTATCCCGTTTGGGCGAGTGCAGCCTGCAATTCTGTATTTTTGGCTATCCACCCCCGCAGGGTGCGGCGTGCTGAGGCGGTTTGTATATCGGGCAGGTAGAAGGACGCTAACTGGCTTTTGCTATAAGTCCGGATGCGGATGGAAGGGGATGTTTCTGCTTTCATTGTCGGTTGTCTTTTAAGGGGGGTTATCAGATTCTATGTTTGTAAAGGTAAGGCTTTTTAGGCTGATTGGTGATGTGTTGTGCAGAAGCGGTTGTGGGCATGGTTTGTGCGGACTCGTGCCGGGTTGATGTCTCTTGTGACAGGTCGGTACGTTATGGTTCACGTTTTTTTTCCTTCCGGTTACCTTTGCTTTCGTAATCGGTTACAGAGAGGAATTTAATTTATCAATCATTAAAAAAAAGGAAACAGTATGCCATTAATTTACAAACCTTATCAGGCAACGCTTGCCAACAAGGAAGGACAGAAATTGTATTATCCCCGTCTGGTGAAATTCGGGAAGGCAGTCAATACGCAGAAAATGGCGGAATTGATTGCGGAAAAAGCCTCGCTGACGGCGGGTGATGTCCATAATGTGATTCGTAATCTGATGTCCGTGATGCGGGAACAGTTGCTTAATAGCCGCACGGTACGCCTCGAAGGCTTGGGAACGTTTACCATGATCGCTAAGGCGAACGGGAAAGGGGTGGAGCTTGAAAGTAAAGTCAGCAGCGCGCAGATTACTTCGTTGCGTTGTCAGTTTACACCGGAGTATACACGTGAGGCGAACGGAAGCGCTACCCGTGCGCTGACTTCCGGAGTGGAATTTGTGCACGTCAAGGATGTGGCGGGCTCGTTTGTCGCTGCCGATGATTCAGGTGAAGATCCGGACGACGGAAAGAAACCGGATGGCGGAAACGGTAGCGGAGAAGCTCCGGATCCGTCTGAATAATGAGGAAACGGACTTTAAGAGACTGGATTTTAAGAGAGGATTTTAAGAGACCGGATTTAAAAAAAAAAATTAAAAACAGAAGCTTATGAAATTGTTGTTGGAAAAATTGCTTGACATTCTTGAGGCAATATTGCGTTTCCGCAGACGCCGTAAAGAGTAGATTGCTGTTTGTGGAAATTGTGGAAAAATGAAGCTGGCTCGCTTATTATTTGTAAGTGAAGAGATGAAAAATCCCCCTTACTATTACCTTAGTCCGTTGTGATATTAAGGAATGGTAAGGGGGGATTTTTTGTGGGGAAATCAGATCAGTCGGTCTCGATCTGGAACTTACGGCTTACTTTCATTAGATTGATAGTGTAAGTCACCACGTTTTGGGCTTCCTGAACCATCGTCAGGTATACCATGCTGACGCGGATACTTCCCGACTGGCTTTGGATGCGCTGCAGTTCCTTGCGTTTCAGCAGCGAGAGTTGTCCGTTAAGGTCGTTGGCGCGGCGGATTTCTTCTTCCATGTTATTGTAATCGTTGTTTTCCAGTTTTCTGCGACATTGCTGGATCAGGTAAGTGATGTCTTCGGCCGCGTCGCTGAATTCGCCTTTTTGGATAGCGTCCAATGGGTTGAAGTTGTTGTCGATGTGCTCCAGGCACGGTTCGCAGAGACGGGAAATGCTGTACACCAGTTCGCTGGCGAAGTCGTTGCCCTGGTAGTAGTAAAGCCCTTTTTCGAGCACGGTGTTGTTGTCGAGACGGCACATAGCGACGGTTCCGGTACGCTTCATCTGCTTGACGAGCTGCTTCTCGAATTTGGTGGAGCCCATCGCGCGACGCAATCCCCGCAGGTTCTCGTGGAGGAAGGAGGTGACGGTGAGTTCGAAATTCGTTTCCGCGTATTCCAACACCTTGCCGAGCTCTTCGCGGGTGTGCTTGCGCATCAGTTGCAGAGCTTCTTCGCTGTCGGTGGTCTGCATCAGTTGTTTCAGGGTCTCGTTGCCTTGCTCTTTCGCTTTGCGTTTCTTGTACATCACTTGGCTGCGTATCAGGATGAACACGGCGATGCCGATGAGGACGATGATGGAAATGTTTCCTCCGTAGTGAAGTACGAGGGCGACGAAGAAGCAGAAGGTGAAGGCGGCTCCGGCGGTGATGAACCAGCCGCCGATGACGCTCAGTACGCCTGTGATGCGGTAAACGGCGGAGTCACGTCCCCAGGCACGGTCGGCCAGTGAGGTTCCCATAGCTACCATGAAGGTGACGTAGGTGGTGGAAAGGGGAAGTTTCAGTGATGTTCCCAAAGCGATGAGCAGGCCTGCCAGCACGAGGTTGACGGAGGCGCGGACAAGGTCGAACGCTGCGCCGTCGGCTATGATGGCTTCGTCTTTGCGGAAGCGGGTGTCGAGCCATTTCTTGGTGCTGTTCGGAGTGATTCGTGAGATTCCGTTGGCGAGCGCCATGCTGAAACGGACGATTGTACGGGCTATCGGGGTGCTTCCGAAGGTTTCTTCGCCTTCGTCTTGGCGGGAGAGGTCGACGGAGGTCTTGATAACGGCGTGCGCCTTTTTGGAGGTGCAGAGTGCGTAGACCATGATTGCTCCGGCTCCGATCAGGAAGTACCACGGAGTTTTGGCGGGTCCTAGCAGGGAGGTCATCAGGAAGTTGTCCGGGTTGCCTGATCCGTTGGCGGTGTAGTCTATGAAGGAGGAGAAACCGGCGAGGGGAACACCGATGAAGTTGACAAGGTCGTTGCCGGCGAAAGCGAGGGCGAGGGCGAAGGTGCCCATCAGCACGACTACTTTGAAGACGTTGACTTTCAGCCAGTGGAGGACTTGCATCAGCAGGGTGAAGAATACGAAGAACACGGTGATGAGCAGCAGGGTGTTGTCCTGTATCCAGTGTTTGTTTTCGGGTGTCATGAAGGAGCTGTCTTTCAGCCCTTTGATGAGCATGAAGTAGATGATGGAGGTGGCGGCGATGCCTCCGAAGAGGGCTATGCTGTACTTCATCTTTTTAGTGTAGTTGAAGGTGAATATCACACGGGCAATCCACTGCACAAGCATTCCGAAGAAGAAGGCGATGGCTACGGATACGAAGATTGCCATGATGACGGAAAGGGCTTTGTCGGTGTTGATGAGGTCGCCCAGCGCGAGGGTGTCGCTGTTGTGCACTTTGATGAGCGCGAGGGCGAAGGTTCCTCCAAGTAGCTCGAAGACTAGTGAAACGGTGGTGGAGGTGGGCATGCCCATTGAGTTGAATACGTCGAGAAGCACTACGTCGGTCAGCATGACGGCAAGCAGGATGCACATGATTTCGGCAAAGTAGAAGTGCTCGGGCTGGTAGATGCCGTGACGGGCTATGTCCATCATCCCGTTGGACAGGGAGGCGCCGATGAAAATGCCGACACCGGCTATGAACAGGATGGTCTTGAACGATGCGGCTTTGGCGCCTATCGCGGAGTTCAGGAAGTTGACCGCGTCATTGCTCACGCCGACGATGAGGTCGAACACGGCGAGGACGAACAGAAAAATGATAATGCATAAGTAAATTGTCTCCATAAATGTATGTATGTAATTTCGGCGGCAAAGGACGGAATTTGACGTTGCAGGGAAATGTCATAGATGTTACATTTGTGTTACAATCTTCTTTCTTTTGTCTTGCAACAAAAGAAAGAAGCAAAGAAAAATTCAAGGCTTACTTTTTTCTCCTACTCGCTTCCTGCACTCCGCTGAAGGGCAGAAACTCGCTTCGCTCAAACAGTCTGCCCTTCTTTACGCTCCGTTACGGGAGCTCGCTTGACGGAGAAAAAAGTAGGCCGGGGGAAACCATGCGGATGGGAGCGGTTATTGGGGCATGGCTGGCTGGTCTTTGGGTTGCTGGGGGGTATTTGAACAAAGCCAGTTATATAGGGTGTATTGCGCTCGGATGGCGGGGGTTCCGGGCGTTCTTTTTTTGAATATGTTTTGTAGCTTTGCGTCTACTCGGCAGGCTTTTTGGTTGTCGGCGAGTTGGATGGTAAGCATTTCGATCAGGCTGTTGCGCAGGTCGGGGTCAAGGACGGGGGTGATGGCCTCGATGCGGCGGTAGAGGTTGCGGCGCATCCAGTCGGGTGAGCCCATGAAGACTTTGGGATTGCCGCCGTTGCCGAAGTACCAGATGCGGGCGTGTTCCAGGAAGCTGTCTACGATGCGGGTGATGCGGATGTTGCGGCTGTACGGCTGGTCGGGGATGAGGCAGCAGATTCCGCGAATGATAAGGTCTGTCTGCACACCGTGTTCGGAGGCTTCGTAGAGGCGGTCTATCATGGCGGGGTCTTGAAGGGCGTTCATTTTTAGGATGATGCGGGCGGGTTTGCCTTGATCGGCTAGGGCAATCTCACGGTCGATGAGGCGGTTCAACTCTGGGATGAGGTTGAAACGGGCGACAAGGAGGGTGGTGAACTTCGGATCTTCTTTGCCTTGAAGGGTGCGGAAGAGGTTGTAAAGGTCGTTCACTATTTCTTTGCGACAGGTGAATAGTCCGCAGTCGGCATAAAGTGTGGCGGTTTTCTCGTTGAAGTTGCCGGTGCTGATGTAGGCGTAGCTGGGGATTTTCTCACCGTTCAGTCCACGACGGCGGATAAGGGCTACCTTGGCGTGCACCTTCAGACCGGGAATGCTGTATATGATTTTTATACCGGCGGCTTGCATCATTTCGGCCGTGGCCAGGTTGTTCTCTTCGTCGAAACGAGCTTTCAACTCTACAAATACTGTGACTTTCTTGCCGTTCTGGGCGGCGGCTATCAGGGTGTTGATGACGGCGGAGTTCTCCGCCACACGGTATTGCGTCACCATGATTTCACGGGTTTCCGGATTGTGCACGGCTTCGTAAAGGAAGTGGATGAAGTGCTCGAAGGAGTGATAGGGGTAATAGAGCAGCAGGTCTTTCCGGGCGACGTAGTTGAAGATGGATTCTTTTTCGTCGAGGATGGTGAGTTTCATCGGCTTCGGCTTTTCGGGGCTGTGGAGTGACTTGCTGGGGTTGGGGAGATGGCGCAGGTCTTCCAGGTTCAGGTGTTTGTCGCCGGGAACGAGCTCGTCGCGGTGAATGTGAAACGCGTCTACGAGAAAATCCAGAAAGTCGTGCGGCATGGCACGGTCGTAGACGAAGCGGCAGACGTCTCCTATTTTACGCTTCTTTACTTTCTTCTTGAGCTGGGCTACAAGGTCGGCACTGCTGGCGGTGTCGTCAATTAATATGTCGGCGTCACGGGAGATTTTTATACTGTAACACGACTCGACATCATAACCGGGAAAAATTAGATTGAGGTTCGCCTTGATGATGTCTTCGACAAACATCAGGTAATGATTTTTTTCATGACACGGCAACTCGATGAAACGGGGGACTTTTGCGTAGGGCTGCTTCATCACGAAGTAAAGAGGAGGACGGGAGGACTCGAGGATGGGGGATTCTTTTCTTTCTTCTTTCGGATAGAGTCGGATAGCGAGATAGAGTCGGTTATCTCGTAAGAAAGAGACGATTTTGTCTTTGGAAACGGGTACGGGTTGCAGGTAGGGGAAGATTTCTTCTTTGAAGAAGTCTTTGATAAACTGCTGATGGAACGGCTCTACATGGCTGTCCTGATAAAAGATGATGTGGTTCTTTTGTAGGGCAGGCAATATTTTTTGTTCGTAGATGCGCACACGGTCATCTAGTTGCCGGTTGACTTCCCTGTTGATTTCCTCTACAAGTTCGCGGGCGGATTGTACGCTTTCTTCATCACTTTCCGTTGCGCCGGAAGCAACAGCTTTGTGGTCTGCTACACGGATTTTATAAAATTCTTCGAGGTTGGAAGAGTAGATGGAAATAAAGTTGATGCGTTCGTAAAGGGGGAGACGCTCGTCCAAAGCCTCCAGCAACACGCGGTAGTTGAACGATAGCCAGCTGATATCTCGCTTGAAATATTTATATTTGTTTTCCATATGCTTTAAGATTTTTCCAAATATAGTATCTTTGTAGGATTAAACAAAGAAATTTATGATAAGAATTGGATTATTATCCGATACCCATGCTTATTGGGATGAGAAATACCTGGAGTATTTTGAGCCGTGCGATGAGATTTGGCATGCCGGCGATATCGGTTCGGTGGAAGTGGCGGAGAGGTTGGCGGCGTTCCGTCCTTTCCGGGCAGTCTACGGAAATATTGACGGGCAGGCTATCAGGAAGCTGTATCCGCAGGTGAACCGTTTTACGGTGGATGACACCGAAGTGCTGATAAAACACATAGGCGGCTATCCGGGAAAGTATGATCCTTCGATAATTGGAAGTCTGATGACACGCCCGCCTAAGTTGTTCATTAGCGGGCATTCTCATATATTAAAGGTGAAGTACGACAAGACGTTGGATATGTTGCACATCAATCCCGGAGCTGCGGGGATGTCAGGATTTCATAAAGTGCGTACATTGGTGCGCTTTGTCATCGAGCGGGGAACGTTTAAGGACTTGGAAGTTATCGAGTTGGCGGATAAATAATTTTTCATATTATTTTTGTCATCTCGGATTTCTTTCCGACCTTTGCACCCAGTTTATGAATAATGAAGACGAACATGAAGGGAATTATTCTTGCCGGTGGCAGTGCCACTCGCCTCTATCCGCTTTCTAAAGCGATCTCCAAACAGATAATGCCTGTCTACGACAAGCCGATGATTTACTATCCCCTGTCTACACTGATGCTGGCGGGAATTCGTGAGATTTTGATCATCTCAACTCCGCGTGACTTGCCGATGTTCCGCGATTTGCTGGGAACGGGTGAAGAATTGGGTATGTCTTTCTCTTACAAAGTGCAGGAGCAGCCTAACGGGTTGGCGCAGGCTTTCGTGTTGGGAGCCGATTTCCTGAATGGAGAACCGGGCTGCCTGATTCTTGGAGATAATATGTTTTACGGGCAAGGTTTCTCCGCCATGCTTCGCCGGGCTGCCAATATAGAGAAGGGAGCTTGTATATTCGGCTATTATGTGAAAGACCCTCGCGCGTACGGCGTGGTGGAATTTGACGAACAGGGAAAGGTTATTTCGCTGGAAGAGAAACCGGCAGTGCCGAAAAGCAATTACGCCGTTCCCGGATTGTATTTCTATGATGCCACCGTGACGGAAAAAGCGGCGGCTCTTCGGCCCTCAGCACGTGGAGAATACGAAATAACAGACCTCAACCGCCTGTATCTGGAAGAAGGCACTTTGAAAGTGGAACTTTTCGGACGCGGATTCGCGTGGTTGGATACGGGAAACTGTGACAGTCTGCTGGAGGCTTCCAACTTTGTTGCCACCATCCAAAACCGACAAGGTTTCTATGTCAGTTGTATTGAAGAGATAGCCTGGCGTCAGGGGTGGATTCTGACCGAACAACTGCTGCTGCTGGGACAACGCCTCGAAAAGACCGAGTACGGCAAATATTTGATAGAACTGGCGAAACAATCCTAAAATCAACATAAAAAGTAAAATATGAAAACTTATCTAGTGACCGGTGCCGCAGGTTTTATCGGTGCAAATTACATCAAATACATCTTAGCGAAGCATAGCGATATAAAAGTCGTGATATTGGATGCATTGACGTATGCAGGTAACTTAGGGACAATTGCGAAAGACATTGACAATGAACGTTGCGTCTTTATCAAAGGTGATATCGGAAGCCGCGATGTGGTAGACAGCCTATTTGCTGAATATCGCTTTGATTATGTAGTGAATTTCGCTGCCGAAAGTCATGTTGACCGTAGTATTGAGAATCCGCAACTGTTCCTGATAACCAATATTTTAGGAACACAGAACTTGCTGGATTGCGCACGTCGCGCATGGGTGATGGGCAAGGATGAACAAGGATACCCCACTTGGAGAAAAGGAGTGCGTTATCATCAAGTGTCTACCGACGAGGTGTATGGCTCGCTGGGAGCCGAAGGGTATTTTACGGAGACAACTCCGCTCTGCCCTCATAGCCCGTACAGCGCATCCAAGACAAGTGCGGATCTGTTTGTGATGGCTTATCACGACACTTATAAAATGCCGGTAACGATTACCCGTTGCTCCAACAATTACGGTCCGTATCATTTCCCGGAAAAACTGATTCCGTTGATTATCAAGAATATACTCGAAGGAAAACATCTGCCTGTCTATGGCGATGGAAGTAATGTGCGCGACTGGCTTTATGTGGAAGACCACTGTAAAGCTATCGACCTTGTTGTGCGTGAAGGACAAGAAGGCGAGGTGTACAACGTGGGTGGGCATAACGAGAAGACAAACCTCGAAATCGTGAAGCTGACAATCTCTACTATTCATCGGTTGATGACGGAACATCCGGAATATCGCCAGGTGCTCAAGAAACGGGTGAAAGATGAGAACGGGGAGATTTCCATCGATTGGATCAACGAAGAACTGATAACCTTCGTCAAAGACCGTCTGGGACACGACCAACGTTACGCCATTGACCCAACAAAGATAACAAATGCACTGGGCTGGTATCCCGAAACGAAATTTGAAGTCGGCATCGTGAAAACCATCGAGTGGTATCTGAACAACCAAGCTTGGGTGGAAGAAGTGACTAGCGGAGATTATCAGGGATATTACGAAAAGATGTACGGAAAGTAGATTAAAAAAAGTGATTAAATGGGGAATGATCTCGTTTTCAAAGAATCATCCCGATAGCTAAAAGAATTCCCATAAACAGCATATTACGCGAGGTTTCGCCTAATATGCTGTTTAATTTTTTACCGCTGTGTATTTTTACCATTCGCCTCCAGGTGAGGACGTGGGGAACCAGGTAAAGCTGTGGAAGAAGGGCAGCGTAAATATGTCCTTCGCGTAAGAAATATAGGCAGAGTAGGGAAGCCGAAATGCCTAGCAGCAGATAGAAATAGCGTCCGAACTTCTCACCGAAACGGACGATGACGGTCCGTTTTCCGCTACGGGCATCCGCTTCGCGGTCTCGATAATTATTGACAACTAACAGCGTGTCGATTAGTAGTCCGCAAATGATGGAAGCGATGGTGACATCCGGTGTCCACGTCAGTGCCTGCACGTAGTAAGTTCCGCCTACGGGAACAAATCCGAAGAAAATGATGACTAACACGTCTCCCCAACCGTTGTAGGAGAGGGGATAAGGTCCGGTAGTGTAAAGGAAGGCGAATAATACACAAAGCGCTCCTATGATGATCAACTCCCATCCGGCAAAAAGTAATAGCGTGCAGCCAATCAGGCAGGCAAGTGTGACGGTAACGGCAATTCCGGTTTTCATTGCCTGCGGTGAGATCCATCCTTGTGCGCAAGCACGTTCGGGACCCAACCGGTCTTCACGGTCGGTTCCTTTGAGGAAGTCGAAAAGATCGTTGATGAAATTCGCGGCTATTTGCATCAGACCGGCAAACAGGCAGCAGACAAGGGCAGGCAACCAATGGAAACGTCCGTCCATTGCCGCTAGGGCTGTACCGATTAAAACCGGAGTGATAGCTCCTGTGAGAGTCTTAGGTCGTGCGGCTAATAACCATGCTTTCAGTGAATTACGCTTTACTTCTTCCATGCTTTAATATTTTATAAAGAGTTTTGACGGACAAAGATACATGATTTTTCGTATCTTTGCGCCCCTAAAAACTTCAAACTAAGAGAAGATGAAGAAATCTATTTATCCGTTTCTACTGCTGACGCTGCTTTTACTTGTTTCCTGCAAGTCGAAAAAGAGGATGGTAGCAACCTTGCCGCGTCTTGTTTTGAACACAGACTCCATTGTTGCGGATACGTCCAACGTCATAGCTGGACTGTTTGCTCCGGATCACTCGCAACTCAAAGATCTGAACGTTTCGAAAGGCAGGAAACGCAGGGCCAAGAAAAATAAATCTTCTGCTGATGCATATAAATCGGAGGACTGGGTACTTCGCGGTACGAAAATAACTTCTTCCGAAGTGGACGTTTCCTCCGTCTATTCAGGGGTGGATCGTGTCGTGAAATATGACTTTACCCACCGGGACGTTCCCGAAGCCTTCGAGGGTTTTCGCATCGCTTTTATCTCCGATTTGCATTATAAGAGTTTGTTGAAAGAGAAAGGGCTGAATGATTTGGTTCGCCTGCTGATTGCCCAGAAAGCGGATGTACTCTTGATGGGCGGCGATTATCAGGAAGGTTGTGAGTATGTAGATCCTTTGTTTTCGGCGCTTGCACGGGTGAAGACACCGATGGGGACCTACGGGGTGATGGGGAATAACGATTACGAGCGTTGTCATGACGAGATTATCCGCACGATGAAGCATTATGGAATGCACCCGTTGGAACACGAAGTGGACACACTCCGCAAGGACGGTCAGCAAATTATCATTGCCGGTGTGCGCAATCCTTTTGACTTGGGGCAGAACGGAAAGTCCCCCACGTTAGCCCTTTCTCCCAGAGATTTCGTTATCATGCTGGTGCATACTCCGGACTACGTGGAAGATGTTTCTGTAGTCAATACAGATCTCGCTTTGGCAGGGCATACGCATGGCGGACAAGTATGTGTGTTCGGGATTGCTCCGGTGTTGAACTCGAATTACGGCACACGTTTCCTCACCGGACTGGCTTGTAATTCGGCTAAAATTCCTTTGATTGTAACCAACGGGATCGGAACCTCCCAATTACCAATTCGTATCGGTGCTCCGGCGGAGGTTATAATGATTACTCTGCATCGGTTGAAGGAGTAAGTACACTTTCTATTTGCTCCCACACCTTCGGATGCAGGAAATACCGGACATCCTTTCCCGCCTTCAGCGCCTCACGAATGAATGTGGAGCTGATTTCAAACACTGGAGAATGGACGAGGCGGACAGTTTCCGGCAATTCTTCCGCCGCTACGGGAAAGCCGGGACGGGGGTAAATAATGATGTGGTTCTCTTTAATGATGCGCTCCGACTGAAACCAACGGTCGAAACGCGCCCAATTGTCCGAACCGATGATGAAGTGAAACTCACGGTCGGGATAGGCTTCGCGCAGTTTTTCGAGCGTATATACACTGTAAGAAGGACGGGGAAGATGAAATTCAAAATCCGAAGCACGGAAATGGGGGTAATCGCTGATACACAGTTCTACAAGCCGGAGACGCAGTTCGTCACTCCATAGCTCATCTTGCGTTTTCAGAGGGTTTTGAGGAGTGACCATGAACCAGATTTCATCCAAGCCTTCGTACTCGCAAAGGTAATTGGCCAATGCGAGGTGTCCGATATGAATCGGGTTGAAAGACCCACTGAATATTCCGGTTTTCAGTCGATGGCTTTTTTTCATTGGTTGCTTCCTTCCTTGTTATAAGCTACTTTTTCCATTGGATTGGTAACTGGTAACTCCCTTTTCCAACTTTAGTTTATTTCTCCAGAAACTCCTTAATCACTTTCAGCGTTTCGGCTTTGGCCGTTTCTAGGTTATCATTCATGATGATGCAGTCAAATTGCGGAGCGAAGCTCAATTCATATTCCGCTTTGGCGATGCGGCTTTCTATCACTTCGGGAGTGTCTGTGCCTCGTCCTTCCAACCGGCAACGCAATTCCTCCACCGAAGGCGGCTGGATAAATACTGACAACGCACGCTCACCGTAAAATTTCTTGATATTGCATCCGCCTACCACATCAACGTCGAACACGACATTCTGTCCGGCTTCCAATTGCTTTTCCACCTGCTCTTTCAGCGTCCCATAGTAACGGTCTTTATACACTTCCTCGTATTCTAGAAATTCGTTGTTCTCGATGCGGCTACGAAACTCTTCCGGAGTAAGGAAGAAATATTCCACCCCATGCTGTTCCGTTCCGCGTGGAGGACGGCTGGTGGCGGAGATAGAAAACGCAAGATTCAAATTCTGCGTCAGCAGATAATTGATGATTGTAGATTTCCCCGAACCCGACGGAGCGGAGAATATAATTAATTTGCCAGTCATAGTTAAATTAAGAATGAAGAATTAAGAATGAAGGATGAAGGATGAGAGACGTTCGTCTACATCACGTTCAGTACCTGTTCTTTAATCTGTTCCAGTTCATCTTTCATCTGAACCACGATTTTCTGCATTTCGGCATGATTGGACTTGCTGCCCAGCGTATTGATTTCACGTCCCATTTCCTGAGCGATAAATCCCAATTTCTTGCCTTGTCCGTTGCCGCTTTCCAGCGTACTGATAAAATATTTCAGATGGTTGCTGAGGCGTTGTTTCTCCTCGTTGACATCCAGTTTTTCGATATAGTAAATCAACTCCTGCTCCAGACGGTTTTTGTCGTAGTCCACGCTCAGCGTCTTTTCGAGAGCGTCTGTGATACGTTCTTTCACCTTTTCCACACGTTCTTTCTCGTAAGGAGTAATCTTTTCGAGCAGGCTTGTGATGTTGGCAATCTTCTCGCGGAACTTCTTTTCCAGTGCAGCCCCCTCCTGTTTGCGGAAATCCACCAGATGCCCGATCGCTTCCGCTACAGCAGCGTGCACCGCTTTCCATTCTTCCTCCGTAAGTTCCTGAATTTCAGTCTTCGTCATCACGTCCGGCATGCGGAGCAATGTCTGAAACCAGTCGGCAGGAAGAGGAATATTAAGATTTTCCGAGATGGCCAAAATCTGTTTGTAGTAGCCCTCCACAAGAGCCTGATTGATAGGAGTAGCGCTTTCCGCCCCCTCTTTCTTCTCGATCCACAGGCTGAAATCCACCTTGCCGCGTTCCAGCACTTTGGAAATCTCGTTACGGATTTCGATCTCTTTTTCACGATAAGCCGGAGCGATGCGAGTGGAAAGATCCA
>ERZ832317.1061-NODE-1061-length-36393-cov-6.759453_pt1 | contig 36393 bp, 28 predicted proteins | sample MGYA00519695_ERZ832317 | MGnify/ENA primary metagenome ERZ832317 (study PRJEB31850, sample SAMEA3708726) | human gut metagenome | biome: human gut; feature: human-associated habitat; material: faeces | place: China | collected 2014 ...
TTTTATTGGTATATTTCTATTATACCACATTGTCTAACAAAAGGGGAGCATTTCATTATGCCATCGCAGGTTTTTTGAGATCTGGAAATAAAAACGCCGGCATCCAATAGAAGATACCGGCGGAAAAATCGAAATTTCAATTTCTGCTTGTACGCAGAAAATCGAAACGATTGATATTTTTTGATATTTTTAGCGAAAAGAATGGCTGCCCCGACTCTTGTACCAGTCCGAACAAGGATTCCTGTTTCACGCTCAGTGGTTCAGGTAAGATTTTACCAGTGCCTGTAAGAGTTCGTCCCGGTCAATGTGACGAATCAAACTCCGAGCATTGCCGTAGGTGGTTATGTAGGTCGGATCCTCTGACAGAATATAACCTACAATCTGATTCACTGGATTGTATCCTTTTTGTACCAATGCATCGTAGACGGCAGTAAGCGTTTTTTTCATTTCGATTTCCTTTTCGTCATTTACAGAAAATGTCATGGTCTTGTCATACATAACTGATCCCCTCCTTATGGTGATTCTTCTATTATACCTGAAATTTTGTAATTTTACAAGGGCTTTCCGGAATTTTTCTGTTTTGTAGGATTCCAAACTCTATTTTTTGTACAATCTGCTGAACTTTTTCAAAGAAATTTATCACAAAAAGAAAAATCATTCTAGAGCGAATGGTATTTTTTAGAAGTATGTATTCCCTTTTCCAGAGAAAAGGGAATGCTGTTTTTGATGCAGGAACAAAAACAGCAGGGGATAAGATTTATTCGCAGCAGTTCCGCTTTACAAAAGAGAAGCAGTCGGTACATTCCGGAACAGTCGGATTCGGTTCATGTGTGCCGATGGTGATGCTGTTCAGGCAGCAGTAGTTTTCTGTGCCCATGTTGTGCTTGCACTGGGTAACGGAACAGTGAATGTGGTCGTTTTTCTTCATTTCCATGGTGAAAATCCTCACTTTTATCAAAATTGTTCCACGAGGGAACGAGAATAGTTTGTGCGGAAAGTGGGAGATTATACAGAAGAGGAAGAAAAAGTTTGGAGCAGATAGGCTGCAAAAATAATTTTGCGATTTCTCTACAAAAATTACTGCTTGCCAAAATAAGTTCCTCTTGACAGTTCTCGCTGCATATGTTATAATGCAAGTACAATCAACTGACATATTAGAAAGGATGAAAATTCATGAAAAATAGAAAAACAGGAAGAGCCATCGCCGCTGCTGCCATGCTGACCATCGCAGCAATGACCATGCCAATGCCGACCGTTTCCGCAGCAGATGACGTTGCCCCGTACAGTGTTGTCGTACTGGGCGATAGCATCAGCACCGGTTACGGGCTGGAGGATTCCAGCAAGGCTTATGTTTCCATTCTGGAACAGCATATGAACCAGAAAGTCACCAACCTTGCAAAGGATGGAACGACTTCTTCGGAATTGCTTCAGTCGTTGCAGGGGGACAGTACCATGCAGGGGGCGGTTGCTGGAGCAGATGTCATTGTTGTCACCATCGGTGCAAACGATATTTTGCAGCCAATTCTGAACAACGATGTGGTAAATGTAAAAGATTATAGTGATATTTACCAGCTGGCAAGTGCAATCAGTGAGAAACAGAATGAACTTTTAAAATATATGAGAGCCAACGTTCCGCCTGCAGTTGCCAGTGCCAATACCAACATTGACAGCATCATTTTGCAGCTGAAGAGCACCAATGACCATGCAAAATTGGTATTCCAGACGGTTTATGACCCACTGAGCATGGATGAGGATGATACAGGATTATCAGAAAGTGCACTTTCCAAGTTGAATTTCTTCTCAAATTCTCTGATGTACCAATATTTGAATGGCAGCGGGGAAAATGGAAGCATGATTCCAGTTGGTTTGAACCAGAATTTACAGACACATGCCCAGAACGGAGATATTTATTTGGCAGATGTCTATAACACATTCCTGCATCATGCATGGACAAATGTCAACATTGCAAATGCAGACGTGCACCCGACAGTTGCTGGTCAGGAAGCCATTGCAAACTTGCTGATTGATAGCGGCTATTTCCCAACTGTTACCAACATACCGGGTGACATTGATGGCGATGGAAAGGTTGCTGTTTCCGATGCAGTCGCTGTTTTGACGGAATATGCACGTGTTGCAGCAGGAAATGAAGCACAGTTTAGTGAAGCACAGAAAGGCAAAGCAGATGTCAACAAAGATGGTGTGATAGATGTTGCCGATGCCGTTGGCATTCTGACCTATTATGCAAAGCAGGCTGCTGGACAGACACCGTCTTTTGATTCCTGAAAATGACTTGAATTAGAGCGAAACCGTTCGATTTTGCGGAAAAGTACCGTAGAATCGAGCGGTTTTTTTGTGAAAAACTGTGAAAAATAGAATCCATCTGTGTTTAACGATGTTTTCCGTCTACTATCATAAAGTTATCACATTCCAGCGTATAATATTAACCATAGAGCAAAGAACAAGACAGACCGATGCAGAACAGCAGCGGTTTTCAATAGAAAGGAAGATTCTTATGTATGAACGGGAACAGGACATGATGAAAAATGAATCGAACAACACAGCAGCTTCTGAGCCGAAACAGCCAGAATCTACAATGACCAATCAAAATCCTTATAGCACATCTGCTGCAACGGGCGGCACCGCTGCTAATCATACAGCAGAAACCAATCGCACTGCTTCTGGTACAACTTATGGAGCAGCAAATCGGTATGGCAGCACCACACCGACTGGTTATGGTTACACTACTAGTAATAGTAGTACCAACCAGAGCACAGGATATACCGGAAATACTTCCTCTGATACACAGTCCCAGCAGCAGGGTTACAGCTACGTCAATTATTATTCCAATCCGAATGCACTAGTACAGGCATCCGGCAGCGGCAAACCGCCGAAGAAAAAGAATCACTTCTGGATGAAAGCGGTTGCATTTGTTGCAGCAATGGCAATTGTTTCTGTTGGTTCGATTGGCATTTATAACGGTGTTCATAATTCCAACAAACTGGTAGCATCAGAAAGCAGTACCTCTGCTTCAGATTCTACCGATACCACAGCCAATACCACAACACAGGACAGCAGCAGTAAGGCACAGAGCACAACTGTAAAGGGCGATGCTGCAAAAAGCTGGATTGAATTGGCATCTGGTACAAATGCAATGTCTATCAGCGACATTGTTAAGAAAGTAGCACCATCGGTTGTCGGTGTTCAGGCAACTTTCAAGATGCCGAATAACTACAATTATAATTATGGCTTTGGCATGTTCGGAAATGGCAACAGCGGAAATGGTGACAATTCCGGTTCAATGACCGGTGTCGGAACAGGCATCGTCATGCGGGAAGATGGCTACATTGTCACAAATGCCCATGTTATCTATGATTCAGAATATGGCTGTGGCGAAGCAACTTCTGTAGAAATCCGGATGTCTGATGAAGAAACCACTTATGATGCAAAGGTTGTTGCCTATGATATTGAAACTGACCTTGCTGTTTTGAAGGTAGACCAGACTGGTTTGACTGCTGCGGAATTTGGTGACAGCAACCAGTGTCAGGTTGGTGATGCGGTTGTTGCAATCGGTAACCCGTTGGGTCTGGAACTCCAGAACACGGTTACTTGCGGGATTATTTCCGCACTGAACCGGAAAGTTACCATCAACGACAAGACCATGACGCTGATTCAGACCGATACCGCCATTAATAATGGTAACTCTGGCGGCCCGTTGATTAACAGTTCCGGTCAGGTTGTCGGCATCAACTCTGCGAAGATGTCCTCCAGCGTTTCTTCCAGCGGTGCAACCATTGAAGGTATCGGCTTTGCAATCCCAATGACAGAAGCACGGGAAATTGTAGATGATTTGATTAACTATGGCTATGTTACCGGCAGACCGCAGCTGGGTATCAGCTGTCAGGATGTTTCCGAAGCCGTTTCTCAGGCATATAACTTGCCAATCGGTGCATATGTTATCAGTGTAACCGATGGAGGTGCAGCAGCAGAAGCTGGTTTACAGGTCGGTGATGTCATTACTGCCATCAACGACAACAAGATTGAAACCACAGAAGAGCTGAACAACTATAAGAATGAATATAATGCTGGTGACACGGTCACCCTGACCATTGTCCGCAACGGACAGGAACAAAAAGTTTCTGTTGTTCTTCAGGAAGTACAGCAGAAAAAACAATCCTGATGAATCGTCACGGATAATGAAATCTTTCCCGCCAATGCTAAAAGTTGGGCATTTGGTCGGAAATTTTCAAATGCTTTCTTCATACATTCTCCTTATTATTTTTCCAACACAGGCAGCCTGCAAAGTCTTTTTGCAGGCTGTTTGTGTTTTTTGTGAAAAATGACGGAAAGAGCCGATTCTGAAAACACGACTTTCACAAGGTGCACACAAAAGTTCAGTTGAAAGCCTGTTGAAAAGTGTTGAAAACGGTTGAAAATTGTGTAAAAGCTACAAATACGGGCAGAATTTCCACCTAATAATTTTAAAAAAAATAAAGGTAGAGGCTTGACATTCCTGACAGAATGTGTTAGAATACTTTATGTAAATCGTTTACGGCGGTTTATGCACCCATGCCGTAAAGGATCACGTGAGTCCAAGCATTCATGGAACATCCGGTTATTTCAGTTCTGCGAAATCCGGTTACATGGAAACAGAAACAGGGCAGTTTAATAGTGAGGGGAAATGAGACTGCACAAATGCAATCACGTCTGTGCGTCAGCTTGGACGGTCACAAAAAAATTGAATGAAGAGAGGGAAATGTGCAATGAAGAAGGTATTCAATAAAGTCATTGCAGTTGCAGCAACTGTTCCGCTCGCTCTGACACAGGGCTTCGCAGTAATGGCAAACGCTGCAGACGCAACCACCATCAGTGTGGAAAAGGTACTGAACATTGAACCACAGGAGCTGGAGTCCAGTTGGGCAAAGCTCGTAGAAGGTGCACTGATTGTTTCGGAAGGTAAGAGTTTTGAACTGGATGTTGCAGATATCATTGATTCTGCTGATTTCTCGGATAAAAACGCTGCTTATGTAGAAAAAGTACAGAAGTGCATCGTTGGAAACCCAAGCGTAAACATTCAGAATAGCGTTGCAGTGATGACCGCACAGGTTGATGCAACCAGCTATGTGCAGAGCAACATCATTGATGCCATCAAGAAGGAATTGACCAAGCAGGGTGCAGCTTCCATCATTGATGACATTGATTTCAGCATGCTCGAAAAGAAGGGCACTTTTACTGCTGCTGTTGATGGTGATAGCATTGAAAATACCGCAGCCAATAAGGCAGCTGGTACTGCAAACACCATTCGGGTAAAGGGTGCTGCTTTTGTAGACAGCGAAGGCAACCAGGTTGCAACTTATGCCGATGCAAAGGCTTATGCTGCAAGCACTGTTCAGCAGTTGAAGGTTGAGATCACAAAGAAGGCTGCTGCTGCTGGTGTATCCGTAAACCTCGACAATCTGCTGGCTACTTATCAGAAGAAAGTAGAAAAGGCATTCTCCTATGCAGATAAGGCGATCGCAACATCTGCACACGAAGAATTTGCTACCGCAGATGAAACACTGGCTTGGCTGAAGGCACAGAAGGAAAAGAAGACCACACGGTTTGACGTTCCGGGCAGTGTTGCAGACCTCGCAAAGTATGGCAATACACTGGATAAGGCAGTTGCAGAAATCAACAAGGCATTCCAGAAGGTTGATGTAAATTACACCGTAGATGTAAGCATGGATGATATCACCAGCCTGCTGAACAGCGGTTCTGATTTCGTTGCTGATGCAAATGCAGATACCAATGTTTATACCGTAACCTTCAAGGTTCCGGATGAAAATGTTGATGCAGATTACTTCAGCACCGTGGAAGGTATTGAAAAGTATTATGCAGCACATCCGGATCAGGCAGAAGCAGACGGTGTAACAGAAGCTGATTACAGCCAGCTCGTTTATGATTCTTCTTACAAGCTGGTAACCGCACAGGGCGATGCAGATAATGATACACTTGCAGGCGTTCCGAGTGGCTACTTCAATGTAGAAAGAATCATCAAGTTCAAGGATAAGTCCACAACTACTACCACGACAACAGATGTGACCAGCACAACGACCACAGATGTATCTGGCGGTACAACCACAACAGATGTATCTGGCGGTACAACCACAACAGATGTATCTGGTGGCACAACGACCACAGACGTATCTGGCGGCACAACCACAACTGATGTCAGCGGTGAAACTACCACCACGACAACAAGCGGTACTGGTGGCAGCGAAACCACAACTACCACAACAAGCACTGGTACAATTACTCCAGTTGGTACAACCACACTGGAAGTGGAAGTAAACCCGACAAACTTCTACTTCTCCGTAGATGAACGGGAACTGAAGCCATCTGACTTGTTCACCAAGTTCGATATCGTGGATGAAGAAGGTACACACTTCAATGCTCTGGAAGCAGGTGCAGTTACCCTCGATAAGACCACACCGAAGGAAATCTTCGATGCAGAAGGTAAGGCTTACTGTGTAACAGAAGTAAACGCTTACTTCACTGACCCGACAACTGCTGATGCAGAACCAGTTGCAGCTCCGGTAAATCCGACTGTATACATTGGTGTAAAGGGCGATGCAGATCTGAATGGCTCGGTTGATGTTCAAGATGCTGTTACGATCTTGACTTACTATGCAAAGGCATCTGCTGGTCAGGAAAACGTTGCTTTCAACGAAGATGAAAACTTGAACAAGTTTATATTCTTCTTGGCAGATGTGGATACAGAATCCAAGGCTGGTATGAACAGCGGCAGCGAATTGATGAGCATACAGGATGGTGTAAACGTATTGACCTTCTATGCAAAGAAATCTGCTAACCAGGATCCAGTATGGCCGGATGTTATTCCGTCCCTGAAGTCTTTGGAAGGTTCTATCTGGTACGAAGGCTAAGTCGTTAGATTTTAAAGATTAGGTAAAAGTGCGGTGTCTGGGACACCGGACACCGCATAATTTATATTTGAAAGGAAAATAGAAAAATGAAAAGTACATTTAAGAAGGCACTGGCAGCTGTTTCCGCAGCAGCAGTAGTTGCTACTTCTGCCGCTGTTTTCACCGCTGTTCCAGCAGACGCTATTGGCGGTCTGGCAATTTCAGGCGTTACAGTTACAATGGATGAACTGCAGGCAAACAATTATCTGGTAACTGTTCCAGTAACCATCAACGGTAATAGTGATGGTTGGGATGCTATGGCATTCGGTATGTCTTGGAACACAAGCGAAATCACTTACTCTAGCAATAGCAGAGGTGGTTTGCTGGGTGATGCTTACATCAATCAGAACATTGAAATTTCTGGTTCTGGTTTGCAGCTTACTCCGGAGGAAAACGGTGCTTGGATTGCATATGCAAGTACACCGTCTGCTACTGGTCCAAGCTATGTAGTTGGTGATGGCACAATCATTAACGTAACCTTCAAGGTTAATGAAAATGCACAGCCGGGTGACATTTACTACATTGATAGTCCGGCCGTTTCTTTCGACGGTGCTTCCACTCCGCTCGTTCAGCACAGCCCAGATGTAAGCACAGCACCGGCTTCTCAGGGTTACATCAAGATTGATGGTGCAGTTACTACCACAACTGAAGCTACCACAACGACTACAACTACCACCACCACCACTACTACAACGACCACAACAACCACCACTACAACTGCTAAGCCGACTACAACCACTACAACTACCACCACAACTGCTAAGCCGACCACAACAACTACTACCACTACTTCTGCTGCAGCAACTACCACCACTACAACTACCACAACAAAGGCAGCTACCACAACAAGTGCAGCTACCACAACAAAGAAGGCAGCTCAGCAGACCACTAAGAAGGCAACTGGTTCTACCAGCTCTCCGAAGACCGGCAGCATGATTCCGGTTGCAGGTGCTGTTGCAGCAATCGCAGTAATCGGCGGTGTTGCTCTGGTTTCCAAGAAGAGAAAGTAAGAATCTCTGATTCCGAATCATCTTCCGAAGAAAACAGATAAAATTTAAGGAAGTCATCCATTCAATTACAAGTGGGATTGGACAAAATCTTTACAAGTAAAGAATTTGGATTGCGGAAACAAGAGGGCATACTTCGCAAGAAGTGTGCCCTTTTTGTTCACCCCTTTTCTCCTGCCTGCATAAAATGAAGTACACCCATTCTTTGAGAATGGGCGAAAATCCGGAACAAAAGGAGGGAATGCAAGATGCAACAATTGCTGCAAATTTTGGTGGCTGGCGGTGACCGCCGCCAACAATATGCCGCCCAAAAACTTGCCGAGTCGCCGCAGCTTTCCGTGACGACAATCGGATTTTCTCAGTCAGATTCTGAAACATTACCGGAATTTGACGTTCTCATCCTGCCCATTCACACGACAGCCGAATCTGTGCCGTCCCAAAATGGGAACTTGTCGCTGCCCGAATTGCTGTCCCATGTGAAAAAAGGCGGTCTGGTGTGCGGCGGCGTACTCCCCGAAGCTGTTTGCCGGATGTGTCAAGAACAAGAACTGTGTTTTTGCGATTATTTTCAGCGGGAGGAACTCTGTCTGGCAAATGCCGTTCCAACTGTAGAGGGAGCAATTCAAATTGCCATCTCAGAACGGGAAACAGTACTCTGCGGCAGCTCTGTTCTCGTCATCGGCTACGGCAGAATCGGAACACTCATGGCGGAACGTTTGCAGGGCTTGAAAGCAGATGTCACCGTTGCGGCTCGCAGCTGCAAAGATGCGGAACGCTGTGCGGCAAATGGTCTGAAATGGATGCATCCGTCTGAAATTGCTGCCCGTGCAGGGAAATTTGACTGGTTCTGCAACACCGTTCCAGTCCTGATGCTGGACGAAACAGCCCTGTCCAACATGAAACCAGATGCACTGGTGATTGACTTGGCATCGAAACCGGGCGGAACGGATTTTGATGCTGCAAAACGCCTGCATCGTCAGGTAGTCTGGGCGTTGGGGCTGCCGGGAATCACTGCACCGAAAACCGCTGGAGCAATCATTGCGAAAACCATCTTCCATATTTTACAGGAGAGGGGACTCGCAGATGAAGGAAACAATTGGTAAACGCATTGGATTTGCGGTAACAGGGTCGTTTTGTACCTTTTCTGCTGCGTTTGCAGAGGCAGAACGACTGGTGGCGGCAGGTTACAGCTTAACGCCGATTTTCTCAGAACATGCCGCTAGCATTGATACCCGTTTTGGGAAAGCTGTGGAACAACGAAAAAAATTGGAGCAGATTTGTGGAAAACCTGCTCTGTTGACGATTTCAGATGTGGAACCGTTAGGGCCAAAAGACCGCTTGGATGCGTTGCTTGTTGCCCCTTGCACCGCCAACACCATGGCGAAACTGGCGATGGGTATCACAGATACCACCGTGACTATGGCAGTGAAATCCATGCTGCGGAACGAAAAGCCGATTATTCTGGCTCTGGCAACCAATGACGCTTTGCGGGCATCGGCGAAAAATCTGGGCTTGCTGTTGAATACGAAAAATTATTATTTCGTACCGCTGCGGCAGGATGCTCCCATCAAGAAACCATCGTCTTTGGTGGCTGATTTTACCCAGATTTCCGACGCCGTTGCAGCGGCTTTGGGTGGACTGCAAATTCAACCAATGTTTATACAAAATCTATAAAATCTAAAAACCACCATGCTATACTATCAAGGAAGTGACCGCCTGTTTCTCCACCATCAAACGGGCGGTTCTTATTTTGGAGAACGGCAGCCGTTCAGCTGTCAAAAAAGGAGTACGAACATATGGCAGGGATTATTTTACAGCAGGCAATTATTATGCTCATTCTGAATGTGGTCGGAATGATTGCATACTACACCGGCATTGTCAGTCGAGAGGGCGGCAAGCAGCTTTCCAATGTCGTGTTGGAAATTGTAACGCCAGTCATCATCGTGCATGCTTACTTAGAGGAGGAATATGATTCCCGTTTGGTCGTGAATTTGCTGCTGACGTTTGTGCTGGCGGCAGCTTCCTATGTCATCGCCATTTTGATTTCCATGTTGTGTTTCCGAGAAAAATCTGCCGGAAAGTTAGCACCGATTGAGCGATTTTCTGCAACATACAGCAACTGCGGTTTCATGGGCATTCCGCTGGCAAGTGCATTGTTCGGGGCAGAAGGCGTTTTCTATGTCACTGCGTTCCTGACGATTTTCTTCTTGTTCTCATGGACACACGGTGTCATGCAGCTGACACAGACCAAGGATTTCAAAAAGGCATTGAAAGTGCTGCGTTCGCCAACGGTCATCGGTATCGCCATTGGATTGATCCTGTATTTTGTACAGCTTCCGATTCCAGGCTTGCTGATGGATACCATGGGTTATATTTCCGACTTGAACACACCGCTTGCGATGATTGCATCGGGTGTCAGCGTGGCACAGGCGAATTTGCTGGGAGCATTGTGTACAAAGCGGATTTATTGGGTCAGCTTCGTGAAATTGCTGGTGATTCCGCTGGCAGTTATGGCAATGTGCCTCTGCCTGCCATTTGTATCTATGGAAGTGCGGACGGTTGTTTTGCTGCTGACAGCTGCACCGGCTGCTGCAATGTGTACACTGCAATGTCAAGTACATGGCTTAAATGATATTTATGCTTCTCAGATTTTTGCAGCAACAACGATTCTCTCTATGGCAACCATGCCGCTATTAATTCAGATTTTCAGTATGTTAACTTAAAAAGAGCGGAGCAAACATGAACATTTTTCCTTTTTTCAATAAGATGTAAATTTTCATCAGAAAACCCCCACAGAAACTTGCAAAATCCGGTTAAAATTGTTAAAATAATAGTATCGATTTAAATCGATAAAAGATTGCATCAATAGAAAGAAAGGAAATTGTGAATTGAGGGGAGCGAATCCGCAATGTGGAAACCAGTCATTGACCGACAGATGGAACGAAAGTGGATGTATTTGCAGGTATTGCAGCTGATTCAGCAATACGGAGCAATTTCTCGTGTGGAGATTGCCAATAAACTGCATATGACAAGAGCATCCGTGACGCTGCTGATTCATGAGATGATGGAAAAGGGCGTTTTAGAGGACATCGGAACATGTCCAACCTCGGAGGGAAAAGGCAGAAGAAAATTATTGATGGATGTACATCCTTCTCGCTGGCTGCTGATTGGTATTTCCATTCAGGGAAATCATTTGGTGGTTGGACTGACAACCTTGGGCATGAACACGCTGGAAAAGCAGTGCATTCCGTTTCCAGTGATACAGGCTTCGTGGGCATCCGTACAGGAACAAATGATTATAACGGTTCGCCAGATTTTGAAGAGCAACTATATTGAGGAATCGCAGATTTTGGGCTTGGGTATTGGATTTATGCCCAGCGTCTTGCAGCATTTTTTTCCGGATGCAGCAAATCAGGAACAACAGATGACAGAATTGCAGCAGATATTGAAAGATGCCCTGCACGTTCCGGTTTTCTGGGGAAATGCATTGCCATCTATGGCACTGTATTGCCTGTATCAGAAACCAAAGCAGGAAATTGTTGCTTTATTCTGTGCAGATGGGGCGGATTATTACGTTTCTATCGTCTGGCGTTCGCATGCTGTGGTGTGCTTGAATGGCAAGCCGATTTCTATGCAGGGATTGCCGCTTTCTCCAAATCAAACTGTGGGCGACTTGCTGACGCCAGTTGCATTGCAGCAGCGAGTAAAGCCGTATTATAGTGCCGAGCAAACGCCAGTCTTGTATGACCTGACAGGCGGAAAGCTGGAAACGATAACGCTGCCGGATTTGTTTACCGCAGCCTGTGCAGAGGGTAAGGACTTTGACCCGATTCTGTCAGACTTGATGGAAGAGATGATGCAGCAGTTCTGCCAGTTTTGGAGCAGCATTCTGGTGATGTATCCGATTGAGCAGCTTTATCTGTATCGCCCTGATTTCACTTTGCCACACTGGCAGGAAATTTATCGGTATGCGAAGCAGTATATGAAGCCGGAGTTGGCTGCAAAGTTGTCCTGCGGGGATTTAACAGAAAAATGCCAGTATGCAGGCGGTGTGTTTTATGCATTGGACGGCGGTATTTTTAAGCTTTGTACCGCAGAAGAACAAAAAACATCGGAGTAAAAATAAGATTTCATAGAGAAAACAGTCGATTTGCTGGAAAACAGACCTGCTGTTTTCTCTTTTTTTAAAATTTTTGTTTTTTCTACACGAACACTTGCAAGCGAGAGAAAGGTATGTTATAATAAGACCGTAGCAAATTTGCAGGGTTCGACAAAAACCGTGCACATGGAAGATTGCAGAAAGGAGTAGAATTTCCGGATGGGAATTCACACGCAAACAATGAGATTACAGGAAAAAAGTCGTACAGAGTTGGAGGCATTTCAGGCAGAATGTCAGCAGGCATACAAGCAGTTTCAGGCAGAAAATCTGAAACTGGATATGTCCAGAGGAAAACCAGCACCAGCACAGTTGGAACTGAGCATGGATATGATGGATTGCCTGAAGAAGGGCGATTATCGGGCTGAAAACGGTCTGGACTGCCGGAACTATGGGGTTCTGGATGGACTGCCGGAAACAAAGGCATTCTTTGCACCGATGCTGGGCGTAAAGCCGGAAGAAATTATTGTATACGGAAACTCCAGCCTGAACATTATGTACTGGGTAATGTCTGTTGCAATGACCAACGGTGTTTTGGGTGGCACACCGTGGGGCAAACTGGATCATGTGAAGTTCCTGTGTCCGGTTCCGGGATATGACCGCCATTTTGCAGTAACGCAGTTCTTTGGCATGGAACTGATCAATGTGCCGATGAACGAAGATGGCCCAAATATGGACATCGTAGAAAAGCTGGTTGCAGAAGATGACAGCATCAAGGGTATCTGGTGTGTGCCGATGTACTCCAATCCGGGCGGGGTCGTATATAGCGATGAAGTGGTAAAGCGGTTTGCAGCATTGAAGCCGAAGGCAGCAGATTTCCGGATTTTCTGGGATAATGCATATTGTGTACACCATCTGGTTGACAATCCGCCGGTACAGGCAAACCTGCTGGAAGAAGCAAAGAAGGTTGGCAACGAAGATATTTGCTATATGTTCGCATCCACTTCTAAAATTACTTTCCCGGGCAGCGGAATTGCAGTAATGGCAGCCAGCGAACGAAACTTGGCAAGCCTGAAGAAGTCCCTGGGCTTTGCAACGATTGGTTTTGATAAGATGAACCAGCTGCGGCATCTGCGGTTCTTTGGCGGCAAGTTTGAAAACCTGCTGGAACATATGAAGAAGCATAAGGCATTGATTGCTCCGAAGTTTGCAATTGTTGTCAACACACTGGAAAAGGAACTGGGCGATTTGGGCATTGCAACTTGGTCGAATCCAAAGGGCGGCTACTTCATCTCCTTCAATCAGAAGGGTTGTGCAAAGCGGATTGTACAGCTTTGTAAGGATGCTGGTGTCGTTCTGACGGGTGCAGGGGCATCGTTCCCGTATGGCGTAGACCCAGAAGATGAAAACATCCGGATTTCTCCGACATTCCCAACCGAAGAAGAACTGCAAAAGGCAATGGATGTCTTTGTATGCAGTGCAAAGCTGGCAGCAGCAGAACAGTTGCTGGCTGACTAATTAGAACAGAAAAACGATAAAAATAACACCGCTGCGGATGGAATTGCAACCTCCGCAGCGGTGTTTTGTGTTTTAAAATGATGGAATGATTGATTTTACTGTTTGCATTCTGCCTGAACAGCTTCAAATTCTTCTACCAGTTCGTTATCCGGTGCTTTTGTCAGCAGCGAAACAATAATAATCGCAGCTAAAGCCACAATAAAGGCTGGCAGCAGTTCGTATAAATCCCATGCTCCGCCCAGCGGACGAACGAGGAACTTCCATACAAATACCATGATACCGCCGGCAACCAGTCCAGCCAAAGCCCCCCACTTGTTGGAACGCTTCCAGAATAACGCACACAGCATAACAGGCCCAAAAGTTGCACCAAATCCAGCCCATGCAAAGGATACGATATGGAAAACAGAGCTGTCCGGATTCCATGCGATACCGATGGAAATCACAGCGATAATCAGCAGAACGGCACGGGCTGCCAGCATGGCAGTCTTTTCCGAAAGCTTGATGCCGAACACGCCTTGCAGCAGGTTTTCTGACATACTGGAGGATGCTGCCAGCAGCTGAGAGTCTGAAGTAGACATCGTGCAGGCAAGGATTCCGGCAAAAATCAGACCAGCAAACAATGCTGCCAGAACGCCATGTTCACTGATCAGCGTTGCGATCTTCATGATAACGGTTTCAGACTCTGCACTGAAATTGTCCGGATTGTCGCCAAGTACGGAAATTGTACTGTTGGTCATCAGCGTTTTTCCGATGAAACCAATCAGAATGGCAATCCCCATGGAGATGACCACCCAGATCGAGGCAATTCTACGGGAAGTCTTGATTTTTTTGCTGTCCTCAATTGCCATGAATCGCAGCAGAATATGCGGCATTCCAAAATAACCAAGTCCCCAGGCCAAGGTAGAACAGATGGTCAGAATGTTGTACGATTTTGCGGAATTGGTTGTGATGTCATAAGTCTGGTTAAAGGAAAGATAACCCGGCAGAGCCTTTGCATTTTCCATGACAACGTCAATACCGCCAGCCTTGACAATGCCAAAGACAACTACCATGACCAGTGCAACGGTCATAATAATGCTCTGGAGCAGGTCGGTTGTGCTGGCAGCCAAAAATCCGCCGATGCTGGTATAGGCGATGATGATCACAGCACTTAAAATCATTGCAGCGTGATAGTTCATGCCGAACAGTGTCTGGAACAGCTTTCCGCAGGCGGAAAAACCAGATGCAGTATATGGCACAAAGAAAATCAGAATAATGATGGCAGAAATGCCCATCAGGAAATGTTTGTTATCGTGATAGCGGTTCGAGAAAAAGTCTGGAATTGTAATCGAGCCGTTGTGCTGAGAATAAATTCGCAGCCGTTTTGCAACGAATAGCCAGTTGAGATATGTACCGATTGCCAGACCGATGACTGTCCAGCCAACATCGGCAAAGCCAGTCAGCAGTGCCAGCCCCGGTAAGCCCATCAGCAAGTAGCTGCTCATGTCAGAGGCTTCCGCACTCATGGCGGTGACGATTGGCCCCAGCTTTCTGCCGCCTAGGTAGAAATCGCTGGTGTCTTTATTTTTTTTGGATGCGAGAATGCCGACTACAATCATTAAAATCAAGTATGCAATGATGGTAATCAACATACAAATGAGGTTGGATTTCATGAAATTGATACTCCTTTATTTTTCCGGTTGATGATGGGGTTGGGCAGATTTATTTCTGGTTTTCCTTTTTCCAGTCCAGAAATTCTTCATAAGTGCCTTGTCTGTCCAGACAGCCGTCCGGTGTGATTTCAATAATGCGGTTTGCAACCGTCTGCAAAATTTCGTGGTCGTGTGAGGACAGAATGACAACGCCCTTGAATGCGGTCAAGCCGTTGTTTACAGCCGTAATGCTTTCCAAATCCAGATGGTTGGTCGGACGGTCTAACAGCAATACGTTGGAATGATACAGCATCATTCGAGAGAACATGCAGCGGACTTTTTCCCCACCAGACAAGACCTTGACCGGCTTATAAATATCATCGCCGGAGAACAGCATTCTGCCGAGGAAGCCTCGGAGATAGGTTTCGGTTTCATCTGTTTTGGAATACTGCCGAATCCAATCCAGAATGGAAAGGTCACAGTCGTTGAAATAAACAGAGTTATCCACAGGGAAGTAGGAAGTCGAAGTGGAAACGCCCCACTTAAATGTTCCCTCGTCTGGCTGTTCTTCTTCCATCAGGATTTTGAACAACATGGTAATTGCCTGTTCACTTTCACCGATGAAGGCAACTTTGTCCGTACGGCTCAGGGTAAAGCTAACATTGTTCAGCAGTTTCACACCGTCTACGGTTTTAGAAATGCCGTTGACCTGTAATACTTCTTTTCCCAGTTCCCGATCCATGTCGAATCCGATAAACGGATAGCGGCGGCTGGAGGCTGGCAGCTGTTCCACAGTGAGGTTGTCCAGCAATTTCCGGCGGGAGGTTGCCTGACGGGATTTGGATTTGTTGGCAGAGAACCGCTCGATAAAGGTTTTGAGTTCCTTAATCTTTTCTTCAGTCTTTTTGTTCTGCTGGCGAATCATCCGCTGCATCATCTGGCTGGACTCATACCAGAAATCATAGTTGCCGACATACATTTTAATTTGTGTATAGTCGATGTCAACAATGTGGGTGCAGACGTTATTCAAAAAATGGCGGTCATGGGAAACCACAATGACCGTTCCGAAATATTCAGAAAGGAAGTCTTCCAGCCATGTAATGGCATCAATGTCCAAATGGTTGGTCGGTTCGTCCATGAGAATGATGTCCGGATTGCCGAACAGTGCCTGTGCGAGCAGGATTTTCACCTTTTCGTTACCGGAGAGGTCGCCCATGGTCTGGTACAGCAAATCTTCGGAAAGTCCCAGTCCTTGCAGGAGCTTGGAAACATCCGATTCCGCTTCCCAGCCGTTCAGTTCTGCAAATTCGGCTTCGAGTTCCGCCGCATGGTTGCCGTCCTCTTCCGAGAAGTCCGGCTTTGCATACAGGGCATCTTTTTCCTGCATGATGGCGTAGAGCCGTTCATTGCCCATAATCACCGTGTCGAGAACGGTGTAGGCATCATAGGCGAAGTGGTCTTGCTTCAAAACGCTCATCCGGAGTTCTTTCGGGATGGTAACTTCTCCGGTTGTGGGCGGCAAGACACCGCACAGAATTTTCAGGAACGTGGATTTTCCAGCACCGTTTGCACCGATCACCCCATAGCAGTTTCCGGCATTGAATTGCAGGTTGACGTTCTTAAAGAGGGTGTCGCCGCCGAATTGGAGGCTGACGTTGGATACAGTAATCATGAATACTCCTTTCAAAATGTGAAATCAATATGATTAGTATAGCATATCTGCGGGGGAAATGCAAGCAAAGCGGCGATTTTTTCGACAAATGCGGCCTGCTTGACAGATTTTTTGCGTTGTGTTATGCTAACAGAAAAAGGGGAGATGATTTTGTGATACGTCCCAATACATCGGAACAAAAACGAATTCTGGTTCTTTTGCGTATTGTCATCGGGCTGATGCTGATTGGAATTGGATGCTTTGGGGTTCTGCTGCATCAGAAATCTGCACAAGAACCGCAGCATTCCACAGAGGTTTCTAGTGTGCAAACAGATTCCACTACAACGGAATTGGAGATGAAAACGCAAACGACCACTGTTTCAACAAGTATGACAAGCACAACCACTGCAACGACTGTTTCAACTACTATGAAAACAACAACCATTCCAGTTTGTACAGAGTTGGCAACCATTTTGGAAAACAATGGTTATCCACTTTCTGATTTGGGGGACAGCAAACAGCTGATTGCTGTGGTTTCAAGCGGCTGCTCTGCGGTTGTCTATGGATTTTCAGCAGGAGAACAGGGTTGGCAGATGGATTTTGTATCCAATGGTTGCGTGGGAACAAATGGCGTTTCTGCAAACAGTCGGGAGGGGATCTCTTGCACGCCGAAAGGGTTGTTTTCGTTGGGGTTTGCCTTTGGAACAGACCCACTTACAGATTTATCCATCCCATATCGGCAGTTGAACGAGAATTGTTATTGGGTGGATGACCCGGCTTCTCCGGTCTATAATCAGTGGCAGGAAACAACAGAAATCAACTGGAACAGTGCGGAACATTTGATTGATTATGCAAGTAGCTATCATTATGCCGTGGTGGTGAATTATAACTGTGACCCAGTTGTTCCGGGAGCAGGCTCTGCCATTTTCCTGCACTGCACCGCAGGGGCATCTAGTACCGCCGGATGCATTGCCGTTCCAGATTCGCAGATGTGGGACATTTTGCATTGGTTACGGGAAGAAGATTTGCCGTTGATTTTAACATCCTGATACATCATCATACACATAACAAAAAAACCCCGTATCCGTTGGGAAATATCCGCAGGATACGGGGATTTTTCTGTACAAAATTTTGTTATGTACTTAGTCTACGGTTACGATTTCGCCGTACAGTTCTCTCGGAGCAGATACTGCATTGGATTCATCGGTATCAATGTGCATTGCCAGTGCATAAGAATCAGAAACACGGCAAACAACATCGCCCAAAATTGCCTTTCTGCCGTCTGTATCCAGACGAACCCATACAACGTCCTTATCCTTTACGCCCATTTCTTCAGCGTCTGCCGGAGTCAAATGGATGTGACGCTTTGCAACGATAACGCCTTCAGAAATTTCGATTTCGCCTTCTGGACCAACGATCTTACATGCACCAGAACCAGCAACATCGCCAGATTCCCGAATCGGAGCAACAATGCCGATGGAACGAGCATCAGTTGCAGAGAGTTCTACCTGATTTGCCTTCCGGAACGGACCGAGGATGGAAACGTTCGGCAGGGACTTCTTCGGGCCTACGATGGTAACCCGTTCTTCACTTGCAAACTGTCCCGGCTGAGAGAGCATTTTCTTAACGGTCAGTTCCTTGCCTTCGCCGAACAGGGTTGCAAATGCTTCTGCGGTCAGGTGAACGTGTCTTGCAGATGTTTCTACAATAAATTTCTTTGCCATAGGAAAAACCTCCAATGATTTGATTGTTCCCTATCATTGTACTACTTTTTTGTGGTTTCGTCAATAGAATTTTGGAAATTTCGAGAAAAAGCGAAGTTTCCTTTTTGTAAAAAATCCGCTACTGGAAGATTCCGGAGAACTTCCAGCAGCGGATTTTCAAAAAGAAAATGTTTGATTATTCTGGAATATACGGGAGGTCATCAATTAAACGAACAACGAACCGCATGAGGTATGTGGTATCCTCTTCGTTCAGGTTGCTGTCTTGATCCAAGTAACAGTTTGCATTTGCCCGTGCGGTATCCGACAATACAACCATTCCAGCCAGATACTTGTTTAATACGATTGCATCCGTCAGAGATACAGTACCATCCAAATCAACATCTCCATAGAGAATATCAGGGTTGATTGCAGAGGTTTCTGTTGTGGCTGCGGTTGTCATTTCTGTGGTTGGCGTGGTGGAGCTTGCTGTTGTGGTTGCTGGAACAGTGGTTTCTGCTGTTGTTTCAGCAGTGGTGGTAACTGTCGTGGTTGTGGTGGTCGTTGTAGTAGTCGTAGTTGTTGTTGTGGTCGTTGTAGTCGGGTTGTCGTCCGGTGTTGTGCCGTCTGGTTCTGTACCCCAAATCAGCGTATCTCCATCATACATGGTCATATACGGGGTATCTACCATCGCATCTTCGCCACCCTGTGTCAGACCCTGGAATGAATAGTCGTTGGAGGTATCCCAAACGCCTTGAATGTTGTCCGGAATGGAAATCCGGAACTGGCACTCGGAGCGGTGTTCAGATTGTCCGGTCGGCATAACAACGCTGCCATCTGCGAACGAAAGCTTGACATAATAGATGTTATCCTTGTAGTGAATCGGGTCGGAAATGGTCATCTTGCCCTCATCAGAAGCGTGCTGGTCGTAGCCGATTCTGACAGATACATCATCAATGGAATAACCAGCGTCAACCAGTTCGGAGATGTCGAAATAGTAGTTGTAGGAGAGGTTCTGAATGACTCTTGCCGGCCATGCGGAATGGTTCATGGCAAATGCCTTGATTTCAGTATAGCTGCCAGCAGCCTGGTTGATGGATGCCCGCATGAAGAATTCTGTCCACTTTGGGGTTTCAGTTGGCGGGAAATCCGGGTCACTGCTGCCGCCGTATTTCTGTACCATTGCACAGAGTGCAGCAGTATAGCCAGCGTTGTAGTCGATGGCAACTTCGGTATACTGATAATCGCCGATTTTATCGGAGTATTTACCAGTCTGGTCTGGGCCGCCAACCAGTGCACCATACAAGGTGTGTGCATGCGGCTTTGCATCTTCGCCTTCCGTCTGTCCGATGTTGCTCCACTTGTCGTTCCATGCACCGGAAGACGTTCTGTGGTGCCATGCCTGCGGATATTTGTCACCCATGCCAATAACATAGCTCATGCCAAGGTCGTTGTCGCCGAATGCATAGTTCATGGTAGAATCTGCAAAATCGGTGTACTTCTTTGCAGCAGTTGCATCGTCTGCAAACAGTTCATCTGCTGCAACATATGCCAGGAATGCAGTAGTGGTTGCATGACGCAGCGGACCCCACGGGAACAGCCATGCCAGACCATCCGGTGTGTGTGCGATTTGCTTGCCGCCGTAACCCGTTGTCCAGTATTCCAGATGTTTCCGGAACTGTTCTTTCCACTGGCTGTCGCCAGTATTCATTGCATACAGCAACATACCGCCCTGCATGGTGTCATCCCAGCAATGACCCCAAGTATATTTCATTTCAGAGGACTGTTCTTCCTTGCCCAGATTCGGGATGTAATCGGTCTTGCACAAATCCAGATAGGATTGTTCACCGGTTGCCCGATAGAGCCAGTTTGCAGCAAAGAACAAGTCGTCATAGAATGAGCTTGGCTTATAATAATTATGTTCTTCAGTATCATCGCCGATGGAGCGATTCTTGTCAGCCCGTTCAAAGCAAGCCTTTGCGTGTGCCAGATAGTTGTCTGCACGGTCTGGGTCAGAATCCTTGAAGCAGAGATAACCAACAGCAAGAGCCGCTGCCATCTGTCCTTCAATACAGCTATCGTTGCAGGTGTAATACGGCCGTTCATCTTCGCCTTTCATCAGCTTGAACTTCCGCATGTAAACTTCCGCAGAACCCCACCATACATGGTCGAATGCACCATCGCCAATCATGTAAACGATTTCATCGCCCAAATCACAGCTTGCAACGTAATCCAATGCCCAAGCAAGGTTGTTCTTGTATTCAGTCAGTTCGCCGATTTCCTTGACACCGTCCTGATATTCCAGCAAGCCCCAACCCAACATGGTTGCAGCATAAGCATTGGTCAGTGTGAATTTCAGGTGGTCGCCGGCATCGAACCAGCCGCCCGGAATATAGTCGTTGACCATGCAGTCATCTCGCCAGCTGACTTCGTTCCAGTCTGGCAGTTCGCCGCACTGCTGTACCTCATAGAAAAACATCGACTTCTGTAAGGCTTCGCCGTAGTTGTAAGTGGAGTTTGTGGTGTCCGCAGCTTCCGCAGTTCCGAACAAGCCGGAGGAGGCAGAAGCTGCACTGGTGATGGCAAGAACCGCTGCACTGAGCAGGGCAATTCCTGTTTTTTTCATCAAAAATCCCATTCCTTTCCTTGTGATAAAATTCATTTGATTTTTTGCGGCAGGCAGCCGACAAAAAAGCGATTACTTTTAGTTTACCACGAGGATGCCAAAAAGTCAAGGATTTTTGTGGAAACTTTTGTAGTTGCAAACTGGATTTTGTGAAACAAAAACAGACCCTTGGTTGCCCAAGCGGTCTGTTCTTGCATGGATATGAAAGGTTTGGAAAAAGATTAAGAAGAAAGCAATGTTAAGCAGCTGTGTTTTCGGACGGCTGTCCGCCCTGTGGCGGCGTTGGTGCATCATTTCCACCACCTTGCTGTCCGTTGCCAAATCCGCCTTGCGGCGGTTCTGGCTGTTCGCCGTCTGCGAAAGTTGGCATTTCGCCGTTGTTCGGCGGTGTTCCGCCTTTGTCGCCAAAGTTGCCCGGAGCGGAGCTTTGTTCGCTGCCGTCTGTCAACTGGAATGAATCTGCAACTGTTCCGCCGGAAACCGTGCCATCAGTAGCAGTTCCGTCATCGGAGAGTGTGCCGGAATATGTTCCGTCTACAATCAGCTGGCAGTTGTCCATCTGGTCGCCGTAATAAACGACATCGGAAACCGCTTTTTGTGTCTGCATACCCATCAGGACGTTGCCGTCTGCATCACAGACAGCAATGAAGTCGCCGGCATTGGCTGAAATGCTGGTTGTATAGTAATGCTGTGTGCTGGGGTATTCCATCATGCCACGGCTGGACAGTGCTAAAATAGAACCGCCTGTCATGGTCATATTGGTTTCAAAGTCAATCGCACCATCGCCGCCGCTGACTGGGCCAGAAACAAAGACCGTTCCGCCAGTCATGGTAATACTGCCGTTGGAGTCGATGCCGTCCCCGTCTGCACAGATGTAAATCGTACCGCCGCTAATGGTCAGTTCGTGGCTTTCCTCTGTGGTATCTGTGGCAGTGTCGGTATTGGAAAGCGTTGTGGTTGCGGTCGTGGTTTCTGTTGTGGTAGTTTCATCGGCAGCAGTGGTTGCAGATGGGTCGCCCGGCTGGTTTCCGTCTGGCTGTCCCATCGGGAAGCCCATGCCCATACCAGTGTCGCCGCCTGTATTCAAACCGTCATCGGTTGCCTGTAAAATGCGGATTGTGCCGCCTGCTAAGTTCATATCTGCCTTGGATTCAATGCCTTCGGTTGCTTGGTCAATCGTAATTGAACCATCTGTGATTGCGAAATCACCGTGGCTGCTGATGCCCATTGCCATGGAAGAACTCAGTTCCAGCATACCGCCGGAGCAGGTAAACGCTCCACCGCTGTGCATACAGTGGTCAGTGGTGTTTGCCTGAATCGTTCCACCTGTAATGGTCAGTGCATTTCCGGCTTTGATACCCTTGCTGCTGGCATCTTCCGCAGCAGTTGTGTTGGTGTCTGTAGTTGTTTCTGTATTCGTTGTGGTTGTGGTCGTTGTAACAGCCGGAGCGGTTTCTGCTGGTTGTGAACCAGTCGCATCATCCGGCTTTTCCATGGGTGCAGCCCCATCCGGACGATTACCGCCCTGCGGTGGTGTTTGTCCGTCAAATGGCGATTGTCCGTTATCGAATCTGCCACCGAAGCCACCGCCGCCAAACGGCTGGTCGTCCGAGGTGCTGACTGCAATTTCACCCGTTGTTGTGACATTCAGCGTACCGCCGTCAATGTAGCAGTCTGTTTCTGCCTGAATGCCGTCTCCTTTGGCGGTAATGTTGAGTGTACCGCCGCTGATGGCAATCCAACCCTGTTCCGGGTCATCTGCTTTTGTTGTCTTTAAGCCATCATTTTGTGCATCTATGGTAATCGTGCCGCCGCAAATACCAATGCTGTCTTTGCCTTTCATGCCATTATTGGCAGCGGTCACGGAGATGGTTCCATCTGTAATTTTTAAATCATCCCGGCAGACAATGCCATTTGCTGCATTGCCGGTTACGGTCAAAGCACCGCTGCCGTTGATGGTCAATTTATCTTCTGTAAAGAGAGCAGCAGTTTCTCCATCTGTGGTGACATTTGAATTTGCACCATCGGAGAGGAAATTTTCTGTGTTGGCTGCCAAGGAAAGAATGGTGCGTTTTTCGTTTTCACAGGATAATGCTGCACCATTGGAATTGGTAATGGAAACGCCATCGAAATACAGCTTTACTTTTTCGCTGCCAGTGACTCGCAGCTGACCGTCTTTCCATGTTCCGGTGATTCGGTATGTACCGCCGTTCTGAATGGTAACGGTGCGGTCGGAAACAGAAACGGCATTGGTGTTGCCGGTTACATCTGCGGTCGTTCCGCTCAGCGTAATTTCTGCATCAAATGTATCATAAGTACTGGTTTTGTCGTCGTCATCATAGTCCACACGCTGTTCTGAATCGGAAAGCGGTGTTGCAACGGTACTTTCTGAATGTTCAGAATCGGTTGTTGTGGATTCTGATTCCAGTTCAGAAATAGCAGCAGTGGTTTGTGTGGATTCGGCGGTACTGGAACTGTTATTGTCTGTACAGCCAGTGGTATAGGCGAGAACGGCAGCAACTGCCATGGTCATCGCCCAGGCTCGGTTTTGTTCTCTGCTACTCATATGAAATCTTCCTTTCTTTTGAGAAGAGGCTGTCTTTGTTTCTATGCTCCTATTTTCACATAACTTTATGGAAATTGCGTGAAAGGTGTTCGTAAAGTGCCTGAAAGTCGGGTGGCAGATTTTCCATAAATCGTTGGATGCTTTCCCTATATTTTGGATGAAGAAATCCAGCGGTTTTCGTCATTTTCTTTAAGAATTTCACAGAACCTTGACGTTCTGGAAAAGAACGTGGTATAATAATGAGGAAGCAATGAGAGCAATTTAACTAGAGAATTGGAGGTGTGAAAATGGATGCAGATTATTTCAAGAAGTTGCAGGCAGTTCCGCCGTTTGCAGCGGCAGCAACGGCATTGCAGACAGGAGATTTATTTTCAGACTTGACCGGAGCTGTGACTGCTCCGGTTTTATATAGTTATGTCTGGTGGTGTTTGCAGCAGGCGATTCACGACCAGGTGGACACGCTGTATTTCTTAGCACGGGATGGACACATTCTCTATGAGATCGCAAAGCGATTCTGTGAACAGTATGTGTTGCCGATTCACTGTCAATACCTTTATGTTTCCCGAATGGCATTGCGAATGCCAGCCTATCACCGCATGGGAGAAGCTGCTTATGATTTGCTGTTGGTACGGGGGGCAAATTTAACGCCTCGTCATGTATTGGAACGGCTGGCACTTTCTGCGGAAGAACAGCAACAGGTTTATGCAGACTGTGCCATTCCAGCAGAAGATTGTGACAAGGCACTTTCTGTGCAGGCGTTTACTGCGTTGGCAGAACAGTTGCGGAAAAGCAGCGTTTACCGAAATTTTGTACAGGAAAAATCACAAGCAGCCGAAACTGCTGCTATGGTTTATCTGGAGCAGGCAGGCTTGTTGCGAGATGTCCGGCTGGGCATTGTAGATAGCGGCTGGAATGGCTCAATGCAGAATTGCCTGATGACACTGTTGGAGGGAGCAGGAAAGCCATTGCCCAACCTGAAAGGCTATTATTTCGGATTGTATACCGAGCCGAAACAGGGAACGTGGGAGGCATGGTATTTTGACCCGTTGACCCCGTTAAAAAAAGTCATTCGATTTAATAATAATGTCTATGAGTGTATGTGTGCTGCACCGCATGGGACAACGATGGGCTATACAATCCAAGAAGATGGCAAGGCAGTTCCTATTTGTAAGCCGATGGGAGCAGTTGACCAGGCAAATGCAGCCCTCGCAGAACAGCAGGAGCGAATCTGTCTGGCATTTACAGAACGGGTTTTGCCGCAGGTTTCGTTTTCCGATTTTGCATCGTTACCACTCGCAGATGTAACAGAATCGCTGTTGCAGCGGCTCTTGTTCCGCCCAACAGCAGAAGAAGCACAGGCATTCGGGCAGTTTCAGTTCTGCGATGATATGGGTGAAATGTATGCGTTTCCGCTGGCATCTGCTGGACAGGAAGCTGCGTTGAAACAAGTGCTGTTATCGCAACATCTGCTACAGCATTTTCACCATGTGGAATCGGTACAAGCAGAACCGTTCTGGGTGTATGGTTCATTGGCGTGCAGTCAAATCCGCAGAAAACGGTGGTATCACTGGAATTTTGTCTGCTGGGATTGGATTCGGCACGCAGTCAACAGGAGGAGAGGACATTGACAGAAGAAAAAAAGCCGCTCATTTCCGTATTGATGGGCGTTTATAATTGTAAGGAACGCTCAATGTTGGAGCGTTCTGTGCGTTCGATTGTAGAACAGACTTATCCCAACTGGGAATTGATTTTGTGTGATGATGGCTCGACCAATGCAGCTTTGCTCTGGATGCAGAATCTTGCTGCTCGGGACAGCCGGATTCGATTGCTGCAAAATGACCGCAATTTGGGCTTGGCTCGGACGTTGAACCGCTGCTTATCTGTGGCGAAGGGGGCATATCTTGCACGGCAGGATGATGATGACATTTCCAAACCTGACCGTTTTGAAAAACAGATTGCCTATCTGGAATCACATGCGGATGTGGATTTCGTTGGCTCTAATTGTGATTTGTATACGCCGGATGGCGGTGTTTCCGGTTGCTGGAAACGGCCGGAATGCCCTCGAAAGCAGGATTTTCTGTTTAATTCGCCGTTTATCCACGGTTCGATGCTGTTTCGGCGACGGTGTTTTGAAAAAGTCAGCGGCTATCCCGTGATGGAGAAAATCGCTCGCTATGAAGACTATATGTTATTTATGCAGCTTTATGCAGCCGGCTTGCAGGGGGCAAATTTACAGGAATGTTTATACCAATATTATTTCGATAGCAAAACTCGCCGGATTCCGGTACGGGAACGGTTGGATGAGGCAATTGTCCGGTGGAGAGGGTTTCACATGTTGAACCTGATGCCGAAAGGGCTGCCGTATATCGGAAAGCCATTGATATTGGCACTGCTTCCGCCAAAGTTGATTCATCACATGCATTCATAATTTTTTCATATCTCAAGCAGATTTGTGGCGAAACGAAAAAATTCTTTTCAGGTGCTTTTCAGCTTCATTTCACAGGATATACACAATCTTCCTCTATACTATAACCATGCTCTTAGAAGAGAGCATGTAACATCCTCTAAAGTGCTTTTGCATTTACCCCGGTGCAAAAGTATCATCCCCAATAATCCCTATATCATAGCAGTGAACGCCTCCACCCCGGGGCGTTTGCTGTTTATGAAATCATACTTGAGGATGCTAAGTATTGACATTTTACTACTCCTTTCAAATAAAATCTGCGTGAAAAAGAGCGTACCGGATGCTTTCGATACGCTCTTTTTCCATGTCTGTTTCTGGTTGTATGCAGGCTGGAGAAATATTTTTGAGAGAGAACAATTATACCTTGCTTTTTTGAATGGTTTGTGTTATACTAAAGCTACTACAAATTTTACGGAAATTGTGAAAATTTCAAAAATATGGATTACAAAACTGAAATAAGAAAGGATTTACACAAATGCAATATCAAGAGGCTTACAATCGACTGGAGCAGTACGGACAAACCCATCTGCTCCGCTATTATGACACGCTTTCAGCAGCAGAACAGGCAGCATTGCTGCAACAGATTTCAGAGATGGATTTTTCCGTTCTGGAACGGGCTGCACACGAAGAAGCACCAAAGGGCAAGATTGAACCGCTGGGAGCTTGTACGATTTCGGAGATTGCGGAAAAGCAGGATACCTACCGGAAAATTGGTCTGGATGCCATCCGCAAGGGCAGCGTGGGGGCTGTTTTGCTGGCAGGCGGTCAGGGCAGTCGGTTGGGCTGTAATGGCCCGAAAGGCGTATTTCGCATTGGCATTGAAAACGACCTGACCATTTTTGAATGTCTGTTCCAGAATCTGATGGACGTGACCGAACAGGCAGGTGTTCCTGTCCCGCTGTTTATCATGACCAGCGAAACCAATGATGCAGAAACCAGAGCATTTTTAGCAGAAAAGCTGTATTTCGGCTATCCGGAATCTTCTGTACATTTCTTCGTGCAGGAAATGGCTCCGGTTGTGGACAAGGATGGAAAAATCCTGCTGGAAACGAAGAGCAGAATTGCAGTTTCTCCGAATGGAAACGGCGGTTGGTTCTCGTCTATGCAGCATGCTGGCTTGCTGAACGTGCTGAAAGAACAGAACATTGAATGGCTGAACGTGTTCGCTGTGGACAATGTTTTGCAGAGAATGGCAGACCCTTGCTTTATCGGGGCAACGATTGCCGCAAACTGCACGTCTGGCAGCAAAGTTGTTGCAAAGGCAAGCCCAGATGAAAAGGTTGGCGTGCTGTGTCTGGAAGATGGAAAGCCGTCAATCGTAGAATATTTTGAAATGACCGATGATATGCGGAACTTGCGGGAAGCGGATGGCACATTGACCTATCGGTATGGTGTTATCCTGAATTATCTGTTCCGGGTGGATCGGCTCTGCAAGACATTGGATTGCAGCTTGCCGCTGCATCGGGCATTCAAGAAGGTTGCTTGCCTGACAGCGGATGGCACAGCAACCGTCAAGCCAGAACAGCCGAACGGCTATAAGCTGGAAACTTTGGTGCTGGATATGGTACATATGCAGGAAAACTGCCTGCTGTATGAAGTAGAACGGGAAAAAGAATTTGCACCAGTGAAAAATGCAACGGGTGTGGATTCTGTGGATACCGCACGGGCACTGTTGAAACAAAATGGCGTTGCACTGTAAGTAGACGCTGTTGAAACAAAAGAAAAGACGGCATACAGGGAAAAGGCTCTCTGTATGCCGTCTTTTTGTGTTTTATTCCCGTGGCAGGGTGTCCCAGTCAATTTTTCGGTTTTTAAAATAATAGATGCGGTCGTGTTCGCTGACTTCTCGAATTACTCGGCAAGGGTTGCCGACTGCTACCACATTGGATGGCAAATCTTTCGTGACAACACTTCCTGCACCTACAACCACTTGATCACCGATGGTAACGCCCGGCAAAATAATTGCACCTGCTCCGATCCAGCAATTTTTCCCGATGTGAACAGGCATATTATATTGATAGACAGTTTCTCGGAGTTCCGGAAGAATCGGATGTCCAGCCGTTGCAACAATGACACCTGGTGCAAACATCGTGTAATCACCAACATAAATATGTCCGTCATCGACCATTGTTAGGTTGAAATTGGCATAGATATTTTTCCCGAAGTGCACATGCTTTCCACCGAAATTTGCATGAAACGGTGGTTCAATATAACAGTTTTCACCGATTTCTGCAAACATCTGCTTTAAAAGCTGGTTTCGCTTTTCCTGTTCAGAAGGGCGGGTTTGGTTGAATGTGTATAGCAGTTCCAGACAAGCCGTTTGTTCCTCTGTGATAGCGGCATCATTGGGCAGGTATAAGTCACCTGTAAACATACGGTCTTTGTTTTTCATCGCAAATCCCTCTTTCTTTGCAAATTATCCGTTGGCTTTTTTCCGCAGCTTTGCAACGAAAAAGCCTTCGTATTGGGTATCTGGGCAGACACACAGCGTTTCTGCAAATCGGCTCGGCAGCAGTGGCAGCGTTTCCATGCCGGTGAATGCAATGGGCAGCAGTTCCACTTGTCCGGTCTTTAAAATCGCTGCAACCTGTTCTTCGTTTTCTTCCGGCAGGATGGAGCAGGTGGAATAGACCATTTCCTGATTTTTCTTCAGCAGAGATACTGCTTTTTTCAGTAGGGCACGCTGTGCCTTGACGGTTTTCTGTATCAAAGCCGGAGAGAAATTTTGCAGCCCTGCTCCGGTATGCAGGGAGAGCGTTCCGCTGCCGCTGCATGGAGCATCCAGCAAAATCCGGTCGAAAGAAAAATACGGGCTGAGTCGGCGTGCATCCGTTACGGAAACTGTCACTCGTTTTGCACCCTGCTTTTCTACGTTGTACTTGAGTTTTTCTGCCCGAATGGCATGCAGTTCACACGCCATGATATTGGCTTGATTCTGGGTCATGGCTGCCATTTGAGTGGTTTTTCCGCCGGGAGCAGCCGTCATGTCTAAAATTTCCTGTTTGGGCTGCGGCTGCAACACAATCGGCGGCAGCATCGAGGAAAGACTTTGCAGGTAGATTTCCCCGTTTTCATAGCAGGGCAAGGCTTGCAGCTGTGCTTCTGTGGTGGAATCCGTACAGAAAAAGGCAGTTTCACTCCATGCAACCGGAGTAGTGGCAATGCCAGCGGTTTGCAGCTGTTCCAGCACTGCCGGAACGGTTGCTTTCAGCGTGTTGACTCGAAACGACACAGCACGCTGTGCCGCATAACCTGCACAAATGCGGTCGGTCTGCTCCTGCGAATAGCAGGCGGAGAGCCGTTCCAGTAAGTATGGCGGAAGCGTGGGAACATTATTCAGATTTGGCATGGTCGACTCCTTTTTTGGCTTCTGTTGGTTCAATCGCAGGCGTTGCTTCTGGGGCAGGTTGTTGGTCGGTTCGGATGGCAAACCAGAACGTAGACCCTTCTCCCAACTTGCTGTTGACACCGTAGTCATAGTTGTGCAGCTTTAAAATGGCTTTAACGATTGACAGCCCTAACCCTGTTCCAACCACTTCTCGTTTGTGATTTTCAGAGCGGTAATACTTGTCGAAAATCAGCTTGATTTTATCTTCCTCAATGCCATCGCCTGTATCTCGCACTTCAATCCGGACACAATTCGGCTGGTTGACTTGTCGCAGAAAGACTTGCTTGTTCTCCTTGGACGTGTAGTTAATGGCGTTGTTGATGAGGTTGCAGATAACTCGTTCAATTGCTCCGGCATCGCAGCAAACCATACGGGGAGCATCTGGCGTGAAATGGAGATGATACCCCATCTGTTCAGAAATGCCCTGATAGCGGTTTGCGATTTCCGTCAGCCGCTGGGAGATGTCGAACGTGGTAAACTCCATCTTTTTCGTGCCGCTTTCCAGCTTGGATAAGTCTAACATATCGTTGACCAGCAGGGAAAGCCGGTCGGTTTCCTCAATGATTACTTGCAAATGTTTGGCTCGTTTTTCCGGATTGTTGCCGGACAAGTCCCGAATCATTTCTGCATACGCTTTCATCATGGTCAGCGGTGTTCGCATATCGTGGGATACGTTTGCAATCAAATCTCGCTGCATTTCGTCTGTGCGAGAGAGTTCATGTTCGGCATAGGTCAATGCCTCCGCCAGTTCGTCAACTTCTGCACAGCCGCCGCCCTCGAATTTTGTTTCATAGTCGCCATGAGCCAGCCGCTTTGCGGAACGAGTCAGGCGAGTGATGGGAACGCCGATATGCGTTGCTGCTAAGAACGACAGAATACAGCCGAAAAACGCCATTGCAATGGTAATAATCATCGTTTGCCGCTGTAAAATAGAAACCGTAGACTGTACTGGCACTAAGCGGGAATTTAATAGCAGATAGCCGACTGTTTCATTGGTTTCGCTGTCCAGAATCCAGTTGCCATAGACAACCGTCTGTGTTTGCAGCTGTTCGTTGTAGATCGAACGGCAGATATAGCCGTTTTCGCTGCGTTTCAAGTCCATCAGAAAGAAATAAACGTCCTGGTCGTTGTGGAGCAGGCATTTCTGTGCAGAAACGCAGTGCTGATACGTTTCTTCGCCGTCTGTGTTCAGGATGGAAATGCACATTTCGTTCCGCATTGCCTGGTCTTCGGCAATGTCGGAAAAGTTATCCAGTCGGCAGGATTGCGTGAGAATTTTTGCAGATTTTGCAATATCTGCAATTTTAAACGCCTCATAAAAGCGTTCTAAAAAGACCACCTGCAAAATCCACATCAGGATGAAGACAATGCAGACAAACATCATAAAAAACAGCCAGATTTTTACACGGATGGTCAAGTTCCGTTCCATCTGGAGATTAGGCATCCGGATCAAACTTATATCCCATTCCTCTCAAGGTCACGATGAATTTTCGATATACCCCAAGACTGCCACGCAGCATTTTAATGTGTGTATCGACAGTGCGGTCATCTCCAAAGAAATCATATCCCCAAACCGCTTCGAGCAGTTTATCTCTCGAAAGTGCCAATCCCTTATTCTTTACCAGATAGAACAGCAAGTCATATTCTTTTGGTGTCATGGTTGCCCGCTGTCCATCTACATAGACTTCCCGACCCGCAAGGTCAATTTCCAGCCCCTCAAATTTCAGCCGCTGGTCAGAAACCTGCTCTGCTGTGGCGTGATGCCGATTCAGAACAGCTTTTACTCTTGCCATCAGTTCTTTTGGAGAGAATGGCTTGACAACATAGTCATCAATGCCCAGTTCAAAGCCAAACAGCTTGTCATATTCTTCTCCACGGGCGGAAAGCATAATGACAGGAATGTTTTTCCGCTTCTTGATTTCCTTGCAGGCGGAAAAACCGTCCAATCTTGGCATCATAACATCCATAATAATCAGGTCAAAGTCCTGTTCCCGACAGAGTGCAACGGCTTCCATGCCGTTTTCTGCCTCTGTTACTTCATATTCTTCAAACTCCGCATATTCCCGAACGACATTCCGGATATTTGCTTCATCATCAACTACCAGCAAACGATACATTTGTATCTTGCCTCCTTTCTGTTTCTACGCAAAAACCGCCCGAAAATCGGACGGTTTTTGATTTTTTGCAGAGAATTGCTGCATATTTATTTTGCCGCTGCTGCAAAAAGAAATTGCCGCCTTTGCGAAATTATCATTCAGCTTCTGTCTTCCGCTTCTGCTGCAAAGCTGCTGCGATAAACGAGGTAAACAGCTTGTGCGGCTTGTTCGGACGGGACTTAAATTCCGGATGGAACTGTACGCCGATGAACCACGGATGGCTCGGCAGTTCTACGATTTCCACCAGCTTGCCATCTGGAGAAATACCAGCCAGCTGCAAGCCGCTTTCTGTGAGCTGACGGCGGAATGCATTGTTCAGTTCAAACCGGTGACGATGGCGTTCATAAATCAGTTCTTCGCCATAAATCGAGCGAACCTTTGCACCATCGGTCAGCTTACACGGATACAGACCCAGCCGCATCGTGCCGCCGAGGTTGGTAATATCCTTCTGGTCTTCCATGATGTCGATGACATTCTGTGTGCCTTCCGGCAGAAATTCGGAAGAGTTTGCATCTGGCAGACCCGCACAGTGCCGTGCAAATTCCACAACTGCCATCTGCATGCCCAGACAGATGCCAAACATTGGAATTTGATTTTCTCTTGCATATTCAATTGCGGTAATCATACCTTCAATGCCACGGTCACCGAAACCGCCCGGAACGATGATACCATCGCAGTCCTTCAAGGTTTCTGCAACAGTTGCACCGGTAATCTTTTCGGAGTCAATCCAGAGGATTTCCACCTTGACATCATTCGGAATACCGCCGTGCCGCAGAGCTTCTGCAACGGACAGATATGCATCCGGCAGGGCAACATACTTGCCGACCAGACCAATCGTAACCTGTTCGGTTGCCTGCTTCTGGCGTTCGGTCATCTGAATCCATTCGGTCAAATCCGGTGTGCGGTTTTCCAGACCGAGGTGATGACAAACACAGGCTGCCAGACCTTCTTGTTCCAGCATCATTGGAACATCATACAGGGACGGAGCAGTCATGTTCTGAATAATGTCTTCTTCCCGAACATTGCAGAACAAGCTGATTTTCTTTGCCATTTCCTTTGGAATTTCCTGTTCGGTTCTGCAAACGATCACGTTTGGCTGAATGCCAATGGAGAGCAGTTCCTTTACGGAATGCTGTGTTGGCTTGGACTTCAGTTCGTTCGAGCCGGAAATATACGGAACGAGGGTAACATGAATATACATGGCGTTCTGTCTGCCAACTTCGGCAACAAACTGCCGGATGGCTTCCAGGAATGGCGTACTTTCGATGTCGCCGACCGTACCGCCGATTTCGGTGATGACAACGTCTGTGTCAGAATTTTTGCCGACCCGATAAATGCGTTCTTTGATTTCGTTGGTGATGTGTGGAATCACCTGTACCGTACCGCCCAGATAGTCGCCACGGCGTTCCTTGTTCAGTACTGTCCAGTAAATCTTACCGGTGGTAACATTGCTGTTGATGGAAAGATTTTCATCAATGAAGCGTTCGTAGTGTCCGAGGTCGAGGTCGGTTTCTGCACCGTCATCGGTAACGAAGACTTCACCGTGCTGATACGGACTCATCGTGCCGGGGTCTACGTTGATATACGGGTCAAACTTTTGAATGGTTACCCGGTATCCTCGTGCTTTCAGCAGACGACCGAGTGAAGCAGCAGTGATGCCCTTTCCCAGACCGGAAACGACACCGCCGGTAACAAATACATATTTTGGCATACGTTAATTCCTCCAAAGCGATACAAATATTCCTGTTCTTTCTTATTATACTATGTTTCCCGTGCAATTGCAAGCAAATTTTTTGAGAATCTCCGGGAAACAGGGATGACATGGAAAAAGGCGGCAAAAGCCGCACTTTTTCCATACTTTTGGTGCTTAATGAGATGCTGCATGGCGGTTTGCGGCGGAGAATACACAGCCGCAGAAATCCTGCCGATACAAGTCATATTGGCGGGACAGTACAATCGAGCGTTGATAACCGCCCTTTTTCTTGAAATCTGCATATAACCACGGGACATCAAACTGCTTTGCCAGCTCTGCACCGCACTGATTGATGAAATTTGCATCTTTGTGCGGACTGATGGAAAGCGTGGTGGTGACAAAATCCGCATGGGCATCTTTTGCCGCCTGCATGGTCTGTTCCAATCGCAGGCGAATGCAGCGTTGACAGCGTTCGCCCCGTTCTGGTTCGTGCTCATGACCTTTTGCCAGAGCCAGAAACCGTTCTGGTTCCCATGTTCCGGCAACGACAGAAACCGTTCCTTCCAATGGCATTTCCTGCAAGAGCCGCCGCAGTTCGGCGAGCCGATGGGAAAATTCCGCTTCCGGCATGATGTTGGGGTTATAAAAATAGATGGTAATCGTAAAATAACGGCTCAGATATTCCAGCACATAGCTGCTGCACGGTGCACAACAGGCATGCAGGAACAAATGTGGTTTTGTTCCGGCTGGAATGGTGGAGAGCGTCTGTTCCAACTCCCGTTGATAGTTGGGTTTGGGTGGGGTTTGCATGGGGCATTACTCCTCTTTGGATTTGGTTGCCTTGGATTCTTCCGAACGAGGATGATTCTTTTTGGCAAGCTTGACCTCGCTGCGGTTGCATTTTACAGGCACGTCGTTGTCTGGCACTTGTACTTTTAAGTCGCCCGTGAGGGTGTTGGATTCCACAACTTTTCCCACTTTTCCATCTGGCAAAACAACCATCGCATTCAGCTTCGGCGTAATCTTGAGCAGTTCTTCATAGACGTTCTGCTCATGTTTCAGGCAGCACATCAATCTGCCGCAGCAGCCTGAAATTTTTGCTGGGTTGAGGGAAAGTCCCTGTTCCTTTGCCATTTTAATGGAAACCGGCTGGAATTCGCACAAAAAGCCCTTGCAGCAAAATTCCCGTCCGCAAATACCAATGCCGCCGAGAATTTTTGCCTTGTCCCGCACGCCGATTTGACGCAGTTCAATGCGTGTCCGGAAAATTGCAGCCAAATCCTTGACCAAATCCCGGAAATCCACACGATTTTCAGCAGTAAAATAGAACAGCAGTTTGCTGTTATCAAACGCACATTCTACTTCAATCAGTTTCATTTCGAGTTTCCGCATTGCAATTTTTTCTTCGCAGATGTGGAATGCACGAATTTCTTTTTTGCGATTTTGTTCCAGTGTTTTACGATCCTCTTTGTTGACAGGTCGCAGAATCTGTTTCAGCGGCTGCACAACGGCAGATTGCTGAATGGTTTTGTTGGAAATGGTGACTTCTCCGCATTCCGTCCCTTTGGACGTTTCCACGACCACAAGGTCACCTGTTTGAAACTGGTGGTCGCCGGGGGAGAAATAATATACTTTTCCGTTTGCTTTGAAACGGACACCGATGATTTCAATCATATAAAATCCTTTCTCAGGTCGGCAAAAATAAAAAAATAAGGTCAGCTAATCTGCATCCACGTTCCGCACAGAGTCGCCAGCAGCAACGAAACAGTACCGTTTGCCTGCAATGCCTGCTCTGCTTTGCGGATGGTTTCAAATTGCAGCAGTCCTTGCCGCTGGGCAGTTTGCCGAGCCGCTTGCTTTGCCAGCTGCGGTGCACAGCTGCACGTTGCAGCAGATGGGTCATTGTGCAGCACTAAAACATCCCGAACATAGAGTCGCAGTTGCTGGAGGAAAAACCGTGCTTGTGGGCGGTCTTTTCCAATGGTGGCGATTGCTTTTAGGAATGCATATTCATTGTGCTGCTGCAGGGCTTGAATGCTATCTTCCATGCGGGCAACGGCAGCTTGCAGATTGGAATCTGTGGCATAGGCAAGCGTTTGCCCGATGTTGCCAGGGAATCGCTGAAAATCTGCATCTGGAATGCCAAGAGCCATAGTTGCTTCCTGCACTTCTGACGGTTGACATGGAATCAGTCCGAAAGAGAGAATGCGGGAGCGAATCGTAGAAAGCAGCGTATCCTTTGCCGATGCTGTAAATAAAAAAAACGCATATGCTGGCGGTTCTTCCAGTTGCTTTAGCAGGAGATTTTGTGCACGGTCGTCCATCTGGTCGCAGTCCAAAAATAAATAGACCTTACGGCTGCCGTTGTTTGGCGGAATGGAAACACTGCTGCAAATCTGTCGTACCGTTTCTACAGAAAAACCGCCCAGTTTTCCGCTGTGCGGAACTAATATCAAATCTGGGTGGCAGTCTTTTTGCAGGTTGTGGCAGGATTTACAGTGTCCGCAGGGCTGTCCGTTTTCGGGATGTTCGCAGAGCAATAGGGCGGAAAACCAATGTGCAACGGTTTTTCGTCCTAATCCGGCATCTCCATAAAATAAAAAACTTTGTGCAAGCCGTTCGCCGCTTGCCATACGGGACAGGGTAGTCTGAAGCGATTTTTTACCGTATAAAGTGGGCAGCATTGCCGAACCTCCTTGCATACAATTGTTCGATGGGTACGCTCTTTATTATAGGCGATTTCCGGAAATTTGTCAACCGGAGAAAAACAGGGAATTGTGGAAAGTGAGGTTTGATTGCGGTGTTGAAATGGATTGTAGTTTGTGGAATGGTTCTTGGAAGATTTTTTCGAGGTGGGTTGTAAGATACGAGCCGCAGGCGAAATAAAAAGTTTTTCGGTGCAGCAGTTTTTCAAAAATGCTGCCGAGGTGTGGGCGAG
>ERZ832317.1066-NODE-1066-length-36228-cov-4.148840_pt1 | contig 36228 bp, 19 predicted proteins | sample MGYA00519695_ERZ832317 | MGnify/ENA primary metagenome ERZ832317 (study PRJEB31850, sample SAMEA3708726) | human gut metagenome | biome: human gut; feature: human-associated habitat; material: faeces | place: China | collected 2014 ...
CATAAGAATGAATACGGTTGGTTTGTGTGTTTTCATAATCGTTCGATCGCGAAATCTGCGATCAGCGTGTGGCGCTCCGGCAGTCCGGCAAAAAGGGGTGTCGTCAGTCGGAGCATCATGGAATAAAGATACAAATTTGCGGCGAAACGGCAAAATAGATTTCGCATACGCGAAAAAAAAATCTATCTTTGCGGCAGCACAGCTCCGACGCACGCCCGAACCGGAGCTGGAAACCCCGACGCGGCGCGCCAAAGGTTCGCTGCCGGGTTTCTGCAGGCCGGCATACCGGACGGAAATCGGATAAAGGGAAATTTTTTACGGCATCCGCGCAGTATATTGCCGCCGGGTGCGTTTATATGAATAAATTAACCAAACATACCGTATGAATAAACTTATTGCAACAATCGCGCTGGCGGCTCTCGCATTCACGAGCTGTATCAAGGAAAACGATACCTGGAAGGAGATGCTTCCCGTTCAGCCCGGAATGTACATCTATCAGCTGGCGACGGATCAGGATAAACTCGCCATGCGGCCGGCCAATGCGGCCTTGCGCCTGGCGATGCTGCTGGCCGAAGCGGATAAGCAGGGCGAGGATGTCCTGTCCGCAGACCTGAAGGAGATCGTGGTCAAAAAAGGCGACGCCTCGGTCAAGGTCTGGGAAACCCTTTTCGGCGCGCATACGAAACTCGAACGGCAGGGTGAAGACTATCTGATCACTTACAGCGACGAAGCCCAGCTGCCCGACGGTTTCTTCATGGCGGGTTCCGTGCTGGTGAAAACCAACGGGACGAAGGTGCTGAACCAATCCTCCTATTCTGCGCCCTGGACCGTCGAGATGCAGGATCTCAAGGTGTTCGCTTACACGAATACCGGTCTGCGGCAGGCGTTCAATTTCGATGAAGGGGAGACTACGCTCTATTTCGACAGCGACGATTCCTATATAATCGAAGCCTCGTCGTTCCGTATCCATCTCGATAATGTGGATGCGTCCTCCAACTGGACCGGCCGCTATACGCTGCGTGCCGAGGATTCGAGCCTGGCCTATTCGCTCTGCTCGGGCAAGGATTTCAAGGTCGAAGGCGGCGCTTCGGGTCCGACTCTCTATTCGTCCGACATGACGCAGGCGGTGGGGATGGGCTATGAGCTGATCAATGGCGTTTACCGCGGCATGCAGATCATCAGCGGAACGCAGGAATGCCGTTTCCTCTCCCCTCTGGAGTATGATACAACCCAGTTCCCCGCATCGTCGGTGACCTACGAATGGTCGTACGACAGCTCGACTAATACGGTTTTCCAGAAGATTCGCTACAACGGATACGTTTATCCGAAGGATTGATAAAAGGGCTTATTCAGACTTGCTTGCGAGGCGCGAATGGATGTTGTTCCATGCGCGCCTCATTTTTTTTGCAAGTGCCGGGCGGGCGGATCAGGGGTTACGGTCGAGCCGCATGACGGAGGGGATGAAGAATCCCGCCGCGCCCACCGCGACGATGATCGTTCCGGCGACGACGAAGGTCGTGGTGAGTCCCACGTTCTCGGCCAGGAATCCCGTGCCCAGCAGTCCGAGGGCCGCCGGCAGCAGCCCGAAACTGCGGTAGAGCGACATGACGCGTCCCAGCATGCCCGCTTCGATCCGGGTCTGGACCACGGAGACGAACGAAGCGTTGAAGACGCTGCTGGATACCCCGGCCGCTGCCGTGAAGAGCGCGAACCAAAGGAATCCCGAGGGCGACAGAAGCCCGGACAATGCGAACGAGAGGCCCACGATCAGATACATCAGGTTGACCAGCACGATGCGGCTGACCCGGTAGGTGCGCGCGCCCATGACGGCGCCTCCGACGAGCGCCCCGCCGCCCCAGACGATCTCGATCAGGCTCATTTCGAAAGCGCCTCCGCCGAAGTGCTGGAGCGTCATCAGCGGGAACATCACCCCGACGGGCATGATGAAGAACCATACGACGATGGCCAGCGTGAAAAACCATCCCATGCCCGGAATGGCGTGCATGGCCGAGAAACCTTCGCGGAACTCCCGCCACAGGTCGGGTTTGCGCGTCGTGTCGCGCGCCGGGTTGGGAATCCGGACGCACAGCAGCGAGATGCAGGCGATGGCGGCTCCCGCCACGTCCAACAGCAGGATGTTGCCGATCGAGGTGAGGTTGATCAGCAGCGCTCCGAGGGCCGGACCCGCGATGCTCGACAGCGAGGCGATGATCTGGTTGACTCCGGCGATGCGCGTGAGCTGCGATGCGGGGGCCAGCAGCGGGACCGACGCCTGCATGGCGGGTATGTGGAAGGCCGAGCCGGCCGAGCGGCAGGCCAGCAGGATGTAGATGTGCCACATCCGGGCTGCGCCGAGCCAGAAGAGCGCCGTCAGCGCCAGCGTGCAGAGGGCGATGAAGCTGTCGGCGAGGATCATCGTGCGCTTGCGGTCCCAGCGGTCGACGTAAACCCCGACGAGCGGCCCCAGCAACGACTGGGGCAGCATCCCGGCGATGGCTGCGAGGGCCAGCACCTCGGCCGAGCCTGTTTCGAGGCTCATCCAGAAGATGATCGAGTAGGCCACGACCTCGCTGCTGAGGATCGAGGCCAGCTGCCCGCTCCAGATGACGGCGAATGTTCTTTTCCAGCTTTCCATAATGATTTCCGGACCTTCGGGGTGTGGCGCGCCGGACATTTGTCCCGAACGTCGACCGGCCCGGTCTGATTTCTCTGTATTATATATATGTATCGGGATTGCGGTGCGTTCCAGAGTTTCCGGGTCCGATCCTAACCCTTCTTGTATTTCTTATAGTCCGACGGGGACATTCCCATGTGTTTGGTGAACAGCCGGGAGAAATAGTAAGGGTCGTCGATGCCCAGTTTGGGGCATATCTGGCTTATTTTCATATCCGTAAAGTCGAGATAGGTGCAGGCCTGCTGAATTTTCAGCTGGTTGAAATAGTTGACCGGCGCATATCCGGTCCGTTTGGAGAAGACGGCGGAAAAATACGACGGCGAGTAGTTCACATGTCGGGCGATGTCGGCCAGCGTGAGTTTTTTGCCGAGATTCTCCCGCATGAAATGGACGGCCGTCTCCACGATGTCGTGTTCGCTTTTCTGTGTCTCGTGGGATTCCCGGTATTTGCCGAGATATTTGATCGTACCCAGGAAATAGTAGAGCGCGGCGGCGGAGTAATTCAGGTTGTCGCTGCTGTAACCGTTCTTCAGCGTGCGGTATATCTCTTCGAAAATTTCGAGCCGGGTCGATATTCGGGAGTCGTCGCCGCAGGGGATGCTGAAGGGCCTCGAAAAGCCCTCGGCGAACGTGGCGGCCATGTCGCCCTTGAAATGCACCCAGTAGATCGTCCACGGGTCGCGCGGGTCGGCGCCGTAGGCATGCGGTTTGTCGGCCGGGAGCACGAAAAGCTGGTCGCTGCCGACGAGCCACTTTTGGCCCCCCCCCAGCTGATACCATCCGGACCCGCGCGTGCAGTAGATCAGAATGTACTGGGAAATAGGCTCCTTACGCTCCCGGAAATGGTATTTCGCATTGGGGTAGTAGCCGATATCCGTCACATGCAGGTTCCTGCAAAAAGGGTCCGTTTCCATCTGCTGGACGACCGAACCGGGCAGAACGATGGCGCATTCGCCTTGGAATCCGTCTTTGAGCTTCGCCATGAACCGAACAGTTTTGCTGTTATACGCGTATTGAACAACGATATTGTACAGGCGGATGGCTGAAAAACCGGGCACAGCCCGGTTCAGGGAGACTTTCCGACTGACAACAATGTCGTTACGACACCAAAGATAATGAAAAAAATGCGATATGAACCGGACCTGTCATAAAATCGTCCATCCCGTTCATGGATTTATCTATTTTTTTCGATGAAAGGATGGAATACATTTGTGTACGAAAACAGACCGGACGGCGGATGCCGGCGAAACGGCTGTTTTTAACCGGACTACCAACCTGAAAACCGTATATGAAAAAATTCGACTATTCCTATCTGATTCTCATATCGCTGGTGTCGGCCATGGGCGGATTGCTGTTCGGTTACGACTGGGTCGTAATCGGAGGGGCCAAACCGTTTTATGAGCCTTTCTTCGGCATCGTCGACAGCCCCGCCCTGCAAGGGTGGGCCATGAGCAGCGCCCTCATCGGCTGTCTCGCCGGGGCCTTGCTGGCCGGAACGTTCAGCGACCGTTACGGACGCAGGAAAATGCTGATCATTGCGGCCGCGCTGTTCGTCGTTTCGGCCGTCGGGACGGGGGCGACGAGCGATTTTTCGATGTTCATTGTCTATCGCATACTCGGCGGGTTCGCCATCGGCATCGCCTCGAACCTCTCGCCGATGTATATTGCGGAGATCTCGCCCGCCGAACTCCGGGGCCGTTTCGTCTCGATGAACCAGCTGACCATCGTGCTGGGTATCCTGGCCGCACAGCTGACCAACTGGCTGCTCGCCGAACCCGTCGCTCCGGGAATGACCGCGGAGGCGATCCGCGCATCCTGGAACGGACAGATGGGGTGGCGCTGGATGTTCTGGGCCGAGAACGTTCCGGCCGGCCTGTTTTTCATCTTCGCGTTCCTGATTCCCGAAAGCCCCCGGTGGCTGGCCCTGCGCGGACGCCGCGAGCAGGCGACCCGGATTCTTGCGAAGATCGGCGGCGGGGAGTATGCCCGGGAGGAGTTTGGCCGGATGCAGGAGGCGATCGAGCAGGACGGCAAAGGGGCGTCGCGCGGCGGGTTCCGCCAGCTGCTCCATCCCTCGATGCGGAAGGTCCTCGTCATCGGAATCGTCCTGGCCGTATTCCAGCAGTGGTGCGGAATCAACGTGATTTTCAACTATGCGCAGGAGATATTCAACGCCGCGGGATACGGCATCTCGGATATTCTGATGAACATTGTCGTGACCGGGGTGACGAACGTCGTCTTCACCTTCGTGGCCATCTTCCTCGTGGACCGCATCGGGCGGCGGCCGCTGCTGCTGTTCGGCGCCGGGGGGCTGACGCTGATCTACCTGCTGATGGGCGCCGCCTACTATTTCAGTCTGACCGGAATTGCGCTGCTGGTCATCGTTGTCATGGCCATCGCCTGCTATGCCATGTCGCTGGCCCCCATCATGTGGGTGGTGATCTCCGAGATATTCCCCAATGCCGTGCGCGGAGTGGCGATGTCGGTTGCGACTTTCGCGCTCTGGACCGCCTGTTTCATCCTCACATATACCTTCCCGCTGCTGAACAGCGCCCTCGGTGCGGCCGGAACATTCTGGATCTACGGAATGATTTGCCTCGTGGGGTTCCTGTTCATCTGGAAGCGCGTCCCCGAAACCAAAAACAAATCGCTCGAAGAGCTGGAAAAAGAACTGATAAAATAATCAAATATCTTAATTACAATTAATTATCGGCAGGGGCGGAGCCTCTGTCCTGCCGGTTATCACTCTTTGTAACAATGAAAGTAAAAGTCTGGAAAGAGCAGGTTGTCATACCGACCTATGAAGTAGGCGCTCCCGAAAAGAATCCCATGTTCCTCGAAAAACGCGTTTATCAGGGCAGCAGCGGCGTCGTCTATCCGTACCCCGTCATCGAGAAGATTGCGGACGAGCCGACGGACAAAACCTATCAGGCGCTTTACCTTGAAAACGAGTACATCAAGGTAATGGTCCTGCCGGAGCTTGGCGGACGGATTCAGATGGCCTACGACAAGATCCGGGAGCGTCATTTTATCTACTACAACCACGTTATAAAGCCGGCACTGGTGGGTCTGGCCGGACCTTGGATTTCCGGGGGAATCGAGTTCAACTGGCCGCAGCACCACCGCCCCAGCACCTATATGCCGGTCGATTTCGCGATCGAGGAGCTGCCCGACGGCGGCGCCACCGTGTGGGTCAGCGAGCGCGAGCGGATGTTCCACCAGCGCGGGGCGGCCGGGTTCACGCTGCGTCCGGGCAAGGCCGTGATCGAGATTCAGGGCCGCGTGTACAACCCCACGCCGGTTCCCCAGACGTTCCTCTGGTGGGCCAATCCCGCGGTTGCGGTCAACGACGAATACCAGAGCGTGTTCCCGCCCGATGTGAACGCGGTCTTCGACCACGGCAAGCGCGACGTTTCGACGTTCCCCATCGCCACGGGCGTCTACTACAAGATGGATTACTCGGCGGGCGTGGACATTTCGCGTTACCGCAACATTCCCGTTCCGACCTCGTATATGGCCGTGCTGTCGAAGTACGATTTCGTGGGCGGCTACGAGAACGACACGCAGGCGGGGCTGCTGCACGTGGCGAACCACCACGTGTCGCCCGGCAAGAAGCAGTGGACGTGGGGCAACGGGGATTTCGGCGTCGCCTGGGACCGCAACCTGACCGATGCCGACGGACCCTACATCGAACTGATGACGGGTGTCTACACCGACAACCAGCCCGACTTCACCTGGCTGCAACCCTATGAAGAGAAGACCTTTACGCAGTATTTCATGCCTTATCGGGAATTGGGCGTGGTGAAAAACGCTTCGAAAGACCTGCTGATCAATGTGGAGAAGGAGGGCGGAATGTTCGTCGTGAAGGCGTTCGCCACCTCGGCGCGTTCCGGAGTCACGGTGCGTCTGTCGGTCGCCGGGCAGGAACTGTTCGCCGAAACGACCGACCTTTCGCCCGAAAAGGTGTACACGCGGCGTGTCGGGTCGGCCGCGGAACTTTCGCAGGCGCGGCTGGAGATTCTCGATGCGGCGACCGGAGCCGCGCTGATCGCCTGGCAGGGCCGGTCCGACGGGGCCACGGACATTCCCGAACCCGCCAAGGCCGCGCGGGAGCCGGAAGAGATTCCGACGACCGAAGAGCTTTTCCTCACCGGACAGCATATCGAGCAGTACCGCCATGCGACCTACGATCCGACGCGCTATTACCGCGAGGCGCTCAGACGCGACCCGTTGGACATCCGCAACAACAATGCGCTGGGACTGTGGCTGCTGCGCCGCGGCAAATTCGCCGAATCGGAATCCTGTTTCCGCACGGCGGTCAAACGCCAGACCGAGCGGAATCCCAACCCCTACGACGGCGAACCGCTGTACAACCTCGGGCTTTCGCTGAAATTCCAGGGGCGGCTGGACGAGGCTTACGACGCTTTCTACAAAGCGACGTGGAACGGCGCCTGGCAGGATAGCGGCTATTTCTCGCTGGCGCAGATTTCCTGCCTCCGGGGCGATTTCCGGGAGGCGCTCCGGGAGATCGAAAAATCCCTGCTGCGGAACGGCAGCAACCTGCTGGGCCGCCATCTGAAGACCGCCATCCTGCGCCGGCTCGGGTGCGGCGAGAAGGCCGCGGCCTATGCCGGGGAGGCGCTGGAAGCCGACATGTTCAATTTCGGCTGCCTGTTCGAACGCTACCTGCTCTCCGGCCGGGAGGCCGATCTGGAGGCGTTCGCAACGCTGATGCGCCGTGACAGCCACAACTGGGAGGAACTGGCGCTGGATTATCTCGATGCCGGATTCTGCGACGAGACGGAGCAGGTGCTGCTCCTGGCGCAGAGGTATTGCACGGCGGTCTCTCCGCTCGTATATTATTACCTGGGATATGCCCGGATGCTGGCCGGAAAGGATGCGGCCGCGGCCGAAGCGTTCGCCGCAGGCGCGGCGAAGGAGCCGGGAACCTGTTTCCCGAACCGTCTCGAAGCGATCCTTGCGCTGAAGGCCGCCATTGCCGTGAATCCCGGCGACGCCAAGGCTTGGTATTATCTCGGCAACCTGTGGTATGACAAGCGTCAGCACGGCGACGCCATCGCCGCCTGGGAGCGGTCCGTGGAGATCGACCCGACGTTCCCCACGGCGCTGCGCAACCTTGCGCTGGGCTACTTCAACAAGCAGGACCGGCGAGACGAGGCGGTGGCGCTTCTCGAAAGGGCCTATTCGCTCGATCCATCCGACTCGCGCATCCTGATGGAGCTTGACCAGCTCTACAAACGCCTCAACCGGGCGCACGGCGAGCGCCTCGCTTTCCTCGACGCCCACCGTGCGGAGGTGGACGACCGCGACGACCTCTATCTGGAGTACGTGACGCTGCTGAACCAGCTGGAGCGTTATGACGAGGCCCGCGCGCTGATCGACAACCGGAAGTTCCATCCCTGGGAGGGCGGCGAAGGAAAAGTGCCGGCGCAGTACCAGATCGCCCGGACGGAACTGGCCAAGGAGGCGATTGCCGCCGGACGCCGGGAGGACGCCGTTGCGCTGCTCGAAGCCTGCTTCGTCTACCCGCACAATCTGGGCGAAGGCAAACTGCGCGGGGCGCAGGAGAACGATTTCAACTACTGGCTGGGCGTGGCCTATGCCGGGATGGGTGACAGGAGTGCGGCCGAGCGTTGTTTCACGCTGGCCTCCGAGGGGCAGAGCGATCCGACGGACGCAAGGTATTATAACGACCAGAAACCGGACAAGATTTTTTATCAGGGGTTGGCTCTGTTGCAGCTGGGACGCGCAGACGAAGCCCGGGGGCGTTTCGACAAACTGGTCGCGTACGGCGAAAAGCATCTGTCCGACGATGTGAAGATCGACTACTTCGCCGTGTCGCTGCCCGACCTGCTGATCTGGGAGGACGACCTGAACCGCCGCAACCGGATTCACTGCAACTACATGATGGGACTCGGACATCTCGGACTGGGAAACCGCGACCTGGCGCTGAAGTTCCTGGAAGCGGCCGCCGCGCTCGACAACAACCATCAGGGAGTGGCTGCGCACCTGAAGATGGCGCGCGAAAATGCTCTCGGACTGTAAAAAACGAACGTTATGAGACGCTATCTGCCTATTCTGCTGCTGTTGGCCTGCTGCTCGACGGAGGTTACCGGCGAAAATGCCTCCGGGCAATCGGGAATCGTATACCGGATTGATCCGGCGAAGACCTACCAGACGATGCACAGCTTCGGCGCTTCGGACGCCTGGCGCACCCAGCATGTGGGGCTGAACTGGCCCGACGAGAAGAAAAACCGGATTGCCGACTGGCTTTTCAGCATGGAGGAGGATGAGGACGGCAATCCCCGGGGCATCGGACTTTCGATGTGGCGCTTCAACATCGGCTCGGGCAGCTACGAGCAGGGCGATGCGAGCGGCATCACCAACACGTGGTCGCGCGTGGAGTGTTTCCTCGCGCCGGACGGCAGCTACGATTTCTCCAAGCAGGCGGGCCAGCAATGGTTCCTCGAAGCGGCCCGCGAACGGGGCGTCGGGAATTTCCTCGCCTTCACGATCGCGCCGCCCTGGTTCATGTCCCTGAACGGAAAGACCACGTCGCAGGGGAAGAAGGGCATGAACATCCGCCCGGACCAGTACGATGATTACGCCCGGTTTCTGGTGACGGTTATGAAGCATTTCGCCGTGGAGAAAGGCATCCGTTTCGGCTACGTCAGCCCCGTCAACGAGCCTCAATGGGACTGGAACACGCCCCGGCAGGAGGGAACTTTCGCCAACAATGCGGATTGCTATAAGCTGATCGGCGAACTCAACGAGGAGATCTCCCGCCAGCGGCTCGACACGAAGATCGTCTTCGGCGAGGCCGGAGCCGTCAAGTACCTCTACAAATCGGGAACCGATACGCCGATCGCCGACAATCAGATTTACGAATTCTTCTCCGGCCGGGGAGACTTTCCGATTCTCGGGATGAAAAACGTGCTGCCGTGCGTGAGCGGGCACTCCTATTGGAGCACCTGGCCCGTGGACAACATGATCTCCGAGCGGAGGCAGCTTCGGGAGTGCATCGGCCGGGTAAGCCCCGGACTGGGATACTGGCAGACCGAATATTGCGTGATGGAGAACAACGCCGAGTCGAAAGGCGGCGGCTGGGGCCGCGACCTGGGCATGGACATCGCCTTGTACGTCGCGCGGGTGATCCACTACGACATCACCGTAGCGCAGGCCTCCTCGTGGCAGTGGTGGACGGCCATCACGCCCTACGACTACAAGGACGGGCTGATCTATCTCGACGACGGAATCGGCAACGGACTTCGCGGGAACAACCCGTCGCTCGACGCCTCGCTCAAGCAGGACGGTGTGGCCCGGGATTCCAAACTGATGTGGGCGCTGGGCAATTTCAGCCGGTTCGTGCGCCCGGGAATGGTCCGGGTGGAGATCGCTTCTTCGACCGGGGTGACCGATCCGGGCCTGCTCGTCTCCGCCTACCGGGACGACGGACGGGAGGTCGTGGTGGTCGTCAACCTCGGAAACCGGGGACAGAACTTCCGACTGGACGGCGAGGCCGAAAAATACCGGGTGTATGAAACGTCGGAGTCGTCGAGCCTGAAATACAGGGGCGAAACCGGGAGAGACAAGGTCTCCGTGCCGGCCCGCTCGGTCGTTACGCTGGTCTCCTCCGGCGGCATTTGATACCTGCCAATCTGAAAAATAACCCTTAAACCAAGCCTATGAATGAACGAATCCTATTTCCGGAGAAACGGCGCGTCGTTCCGTAAATCCCTTTTATCCCGCTTGTTTTCTCCTGCCGGGTCCGGACGCGACAGTCCCGGAACCGCGGGGAGGTCATCCCCGAAGTCTTGAAAAAAAGACCTTCAGATCTGTCTGCCCTGCGAATTTGCAAGCCGGGCGCCAAATTTCAAACCAAACCTTATAATCTACTAAACCTGAAAAAGATGGAGAAAAAAACAAACTTCTTTGTTTTTACCATGCTGTGGGCTCTATTCTTCTGTTGTGTGGCTTACGGGCAGGACCGGAATGTGTCCGGTACCGTTACCGATGCCGATACGCACGCCCCCATGGCCGGCGTGACGGTCGTGGTCAAGGGTTCCAACCGGGGGACCACCACGGACCAGAAAGGTCACTATATGCTGACCGTCCCGGATAAAGCCGTGCTGGCCTTCAGTTTTATCGGCTATGCGGATCAGGAAGTCCCTGTCGGCACGAGCCTTCTGGTGGACGTATCGCTGACGGAAGCCACCCAGAAAATCGAGGAATTAGTCGTCGTGGGATACGGCGTCCAGCGGAAAGCGACCGTGACCGGTTCGCTGGTGTCCGTTTCCAACGAAGAGCTGCTCCGCGCCCCCGTGTCCGGCGTGAGCAATGCGCTGGTAGGTCTCACGTCGGGCCTCCAGGCCCTGCAAACCTCGGGCGAGTTCGGCAGCGACAAAGTCGACCTGCGCGTGCGCGGCATCGCGACGCTGAACACGGGCGGTTCGTCGCCGCTGATTCTGGTCGACGGCGTCGAGCGCGCCACTTACAACGACATCGACCCGACCGAAATCGAGAGCCTGAACATTCTGAAAGACGCCTCGGCGACGGCCGTGTTCGGCGTCCGCGGCGCCAACGGTGTGATCCTGATCACCACGCGGCAGGGCAAGGTCGGCAAGCCGAAAGTGAGTTTCAGTGCCAATATCGCGGGTTTGCAACCTTCCATCCTGCCGAAAACGCTGGGTTCCTACGACTATGCGATGCTCCGCAACGAGGCGCAGCGCAACGATGGCGCATCCGAGGATGAAGTGTTCTTCAAAGCGCCGACGCTGGAGAAATTCCGGACCGGTTCCTCTCCGGTTTTCTATCCCGACGTCGACTGGCTCGACGAACTGATCAAACCGCTTTCGTTCCAGCAGAACTACAACGCGAACATCAGCGGCGGCAGCGAGCGGATGCGCTATTTCGTGTCGCTGACCTATTTTAACCAGTCGGGCGGTTACCACAAACCCGAGCAGGACCTCGGATTCAAGTACAAGCACAATTTCGACCGTTACAACGTGCGCATGAATTTCGACTTCAACCTGACGCGGGACCTCGTCCTCTCGGTCAAGCTGGGCAACCAGGTGACCGACAACATCTATCCCAACGGCGGCGCCTATGCGGCTTTCGACAAGGCGCTGTCCACGCCGCCGATGGCGAGTCCCGGATTCGTCGACGGCAAACTCGTGACGCAGGTCGTAGGGGACACGTCGGGGGTTCCGCAGTTCAACCCGTGGGCGGAGGCCGGACCGACGAGCGGCGGCTCGGCCGGCACGCAGGACCGGCAGTTCTCCAATACGCTCAACACCAACGTATCGTTGAAATACAACATGGACTGGCTGACGAAGGGCCTCTCGGTGCGTGCGATGGTCGCTTACGACAGTTATTACAAGAAGGCCGCGCACCGGCAGAAATACTTCGATTCCTACACGGTGATCCCGGCCGAAAACGAGAAGGGCTATACGATGTTCCGCAACGGCGATTCGGGTCCCTATGCCGGCATGTCGGAGTCGATCTCCGCGTCGAACAAGTGGCGCAAGATCTACGCCGAGGCGGCCATCGAGTACAACCGCTCCTTCGGCGACCATCGTGTGACGGCGCTTTTCCTGGCCAACCTCGAAAAGCTGCATAAGCCTTCGCTGGAGACGGGGCTTCCGCACGGCTATCTCGGACTCGTCGGCCGCGTGACGTACGATTACCGCGGCAAGTACATGATGGAGTTCAACGCCGGATACAACGGCTCGGAGAACTTCGCCCCCGAAAACCGTGTCGGCTTTTTCCCGGCTGTTTCCGCGGGCTGGATGGTGTCCGAGGAGAATTTTCTGAAAGACAGCAAAGTGCTCTCCCACCTCAAAATCCGCGGTTCGTACGGCGAGGTGGGCAACGACCAGATCGGCGGACAGCGTTACATGTACCTGCTGGCGCCCTATGCGCTGGGCAACGGCGGATGGGTGAAGACGACCTTCGGAACGCCGGGTATCGACCAGACCACCTACAATATCTACACCGAGGGCCGCCTCTCCAACGAAAAGGTGCAGTGGGAGGTTGCCCGCAAGTGGAACGTGGGCTTCGACATGCGTCTTCTGGGGGAGATGATCTCGCTTTCGGCAGACTATTTCGAGGAGAAGCGCGGCAATATCCTTTGGACGCTCAGCACCGTGCCCGAATACGTGGCCGCCAAACTCCCGGCGTCGAATTTCGGAAAGGTGAACAATTACGGCTATGAGTTCGAAGCGGCGTTCAAGGGACATGCCGGAAAATTCAACTATTGGCTGAAAGGCAATTTCTCGTTCGCGAGGAGCAAGATCATCGACCAGGACGAGGTCAAGTACAAGAACGCCTACCAGCAGCGCACCGGTCACCCGGTGGGGCAGTATTTCGGACTGGTCTGCGACGGCTTCTACAACACCTGGGACGAGATCAACGATCCGGACCGTCCGGTTTCCATCTGGGAAGGGGCCGGGTTGCAGCCCGGAGACCTGAAATACCGCGACCTCGACAAAAACGGCATCGTCGATTCGAACGACGTCACCAGCATCGGTTACGGCAACTGGCCGGAGATTACCTACGGTTTCTCGGTGGGCGGCAGCTGGAAGGGACTCGACTTCTCCATCCTGTTCCAGGGGGCCGGCCGCGTGTCGACCTATTTCTCCGCACGCTCGGGTACGTATCCCTTCGCTGCGGACTGGGGACCGGCCTACGAATGGAACCTGGAACGCTGGACGCAGGAGCGATACGAAAACGGGGACAAGATCACCTTCCCGCGGCTGAAACTCAAGGACATCGAACACAACTACCAGAAGTCGAGCTTCTGGGTTCAGGACGGCTCCTACCTGCGCCTGAAAAACCTTGAGATCGGCTATACGTTCCCCAAGGAGCTGTTGCAGAAGGCCCGGATCAGCAACCTGCGCGTTTACATCAGCGGCAACAACCTCTACACGTGGAAAAACAACAAATATCCGATGGACCCCGATGCGCGTGAAGTGTGGGGCCGCGTATATCCCCCGATGCGGGTTTACAACATAGGTGTCAACTTCCAATTTTAGCGATTACAGCCATGAAAAACAAATTGATTACAGCCTTGATGGTGTGCGGGTTCATGACGCTGTGCTTCTCGTGCCAGGACTTTCTGGAAAAACCGGTCAGCAGCGAAATCAACGTCGACAGCGTCTTCGCCTCGAAGGTGCGCACGGAGCAGTTCCTCTGGAACGTTTACAACACCTGCTCGATCTATGAATTTCCCTATTACTGGCATGCGAGCGATTATCGCTTCCAGCACTACGGCTCCTACGGCGCTCTGGTGTCGGCCGCTACCGACGAACTGCAATGCGAGGCCCAGTGGCCCTACATCGTCCGTTTCGTCAATCCCGGAACGTGGAATGCTTCCAACGTTCAGATGTGCGAGTTCAATTCGGGATATGTTTACATCGGCATCCGCAATGCCAATATCTTCCTGGAGAACGTGGACCGCGCCCCGTTTTCGGATACGGAGCGGGATGAAATGAAAGCCGAGGCCCGTTTCCTGCGGGCGCTGATGCACTTCGACCTTTGGCAGCGGCTCGGCGGAATACCCATCATCACCGAAGTTTTCTCGGCCGAATCCGCGGAGCAGATCAGCCAGAACAAGATTCCGCGCAGCACCTATGCGAAGACCGTCGAGTTCCTCGTCGGGGAGTGCGAGGAGGCGGCCCGCCATCTGCCGAACAGTTACGAAAGCCGCTATCTGGGGCGTGTCGTGAAGGGGGCGGCGCTGGCGCTCAAGGCCCGGGTGCTGCTCTATGCGGCCAGTCCGCTGTTCAACAGCGACGATCCCTATGTGCCCGTTACGGACCCCGAACTGCGGGAGATGATCGGCTACCCGGGGTACGACGCTTCCCGCTGGGAATTGGCGGCGGACGCAAGCAAGGCGGTGCTCGACTGGGCGCAGAACGAGAGCGGCTGGTGCAAACTCTACGACACGCCCGACGACCCTGTCGACCGCTATGAGGAGATTTTCGTCAACCCGGCCGTTCCGGAAATCATTCTCGACGCCGGTCTGATGGGCACGACGACGAACGGGTATTTCTGCCGATTCATGCTGCCGGGGCAGATCATGGGCGCGCACGACGTTCCGGTCAACCATGCGGTGACGTTCAACTTCACGAAGCAGTACCAGAAGAAAGACGGAACGGACCAGGTCTGGGACGAAGTCGAGGGGCAAAGCTATCCTTACGAGCAGTACCAGGCCAAATTGGGCGAACTCGACCCGCGTTTCCACGCCTCGGCGTTCATCTCCGGTTCGGAGTGGTCGCGGGGCAGCGGCACGGTGTACCATTTCTACGAGAATAACAACCTCTATCTGAAAGGCGTTCCGGGCGTCGGATTTCTCCGGAAATTCTGCAAGGGCGTGAAGAACGGCTCCGCTCCGGCCCCGCGCTGGATCACCTTCCGGCTGGCCGAGTTCTACCTCAACTACGCCGAGGCGCTCAACGAGTCGAGTACGTCGGTCGAGGCGCAGAAGCAGATCGAGTGGGCGCTGAACGAAGTCCGCCGCCGGGTGAAGATGCCCGACATCGAATACACCAACCAGGCGGACATGCGTAAGGTGATCCGCCGGGAGCGCGCCGTGGAGCTGGCCTTCGAGCAGCACCGCTATTTCGATGCCCGCAGGTGGAAAACAGCCGCTTCCGAACACATGATGGAGGGCGACATCTACACCCTTCAACTCGCCCCCGGTCCCGATCCGGCCCGTCCGGCGGTCGGCGTGACCTATCAGCTGAAGAAGATCGGCAGCAGGGTCTGGGACGACCGGATGTACCTCTATCCGTTCCAGCAGAACGAAGTGAACCTCGGATACCTGAAGCAGAATCCGGGATGGGAATAATGATGACGAATCGGGAAACGGGCCCGGTGTGCGCACGGCGTGCGGCCGGCTCCGGATTCCGGAAAAAACGATTACCAATGAACAATAACCCTATGAAATACGGTTTGAAAGTATTGCCGGCCCTCGTGCTTCTGCTGTGCGGCGCCTTTCAGGCGAAAGCGTCGTTCCCGACGGCTCCCGATACGACTCGTGTGGACGTTGCGTATGGTAAGCAGGACCGGGTCGAGACGAGTTCCGCCTTTTCGGCCATCAGCGGCGAGGAACTGCGCAAATCGCAGGTCAGCACGTTGAGCAACGCCTTCTTCGGGCGGATTCCCGGTCTGACCGCCATGTCGAAATCCGGCGAGATCGGCTACGATGAGGCCAGCGTCTGGCTGCGCGGTCAGCACACCTCCGGGGACAACGGATTTATGATCCTCGTGAACGGCTACGAAGTTTCGGGATTCAATCAGATCACCGCCGAGGAGATCGAGTCGATCACCTACCTGAAAGACGCCCCGGCGCTTGCTCTCTACGGCATGAACGGCGGCAACGGCGTGCTGCTGATCACGACCAAGCGCGGACGTCCCGGCGACGGGAAGCTCAAGATTTCGGTGACGGGGCGTTACGGCGTCCAGCTGCCGCAGTACAAACCCCGTTTCAAGGGGTCGTACGAATATGCGACGCTGTACAACGAGGCGCTGGCCAACGACGGGCTGCCGGCCCAGTACACCGAGCGCCAGCTGGAGGGCTACCGCACGGGGAACAATCCCTATCTCTATCCGGACGTGAACTGGTACGACGAAATCCTGAAAAGTTCGGGGCACATTCAGGACTATACGCTCTCGTTCCGCGGCGCCGACCGTTTCGTCAATTACTATGTGATGGCCGGTTTTATGGAGAACAAGGGTCTGTACAAGGGAACCGACGGCGAGAATAACTCGAATATCGGCTTCCAGCGGATCAACTTCAGGGCCAATGCCGACATTTACATCACGAAGATGCTGACGGCGCAGGTGGATCTGGGCGGACGCATCGAGGACCGGAAATTCCCGCAGGTCGGGACCGGAACCATGTGGAAAAACATGGCCACGTACGCTCCCAACCTCTATCCCGTGCGTACGCCGGAGGGGTATTTCACCGGTTCCGCCAAATTCCCGAACAACCCGGTCGGCAACCTGCTGGGGCTGGGTTGGAGCTCGCGCCATGCGTACGACGTGCAGGCGACGGCGCGGCTGACCCACAAGCTGGACTTCATCACCAAGGGGCTTTCCGCATACGCCGGCATCGCGCTCAATTCATCCTATCAGAACGGATACGCCAAGACCCGGCAATATGCCTATTACGAGCCGATCTACACGAAGGGCGAATCCGGTGCGGACGAGGTTTATTTCGAGAAGCGCAGCAACGATACGGACTTGAGCGTCTGGACGGGCAGCGACTCCGAGACCAGCCGGATGTACTTGCAGGCCGGATTCGAGTACGACCGCCGTTTCGACGGGGACCATCATTTGAGCGGATTGCTGATGTATCAGCAGAATACGCGTTCGGTCCTCGGCCAGCAGGCGATCTATGCCCAGCAGCTGATCGCCGGAAGGATCAACTACGCCTATCGCCAGAAATACCTGCTGGAGGCCGTCGTCTCCTACAACGGTTCGGAGAATTATGCCAAGGGCAACCGCTTCGGCGTATTCCCGGCGGCTTCGGTCGGCTGGGTGATCTCCAACGAGAATTTCCTGAAGGACAACCGGACGCTGAACTTTCTGAAACTGCGGGCTTCGGCGGGTCTGGTCGGCAATAACCGCGGTGCGTCGCGGTTCGCCTACGAGCAGTATTGGGGAATCGGGGCGAACAAAGGGTATTACTACGGAACGGCCGTGAAGTATTACGACGCCTTCGTGCAACTCGCGCTGTCGAACGAGGATCTCACGTGGGAGAAATCGGCGATCTACAACGCCGGGCTGGAGACGCGCTGGTTCGGCAACCGGCTGGCCTTCGACATCGACGTGTTCCTCGAAAACCGCCGTGACATTCTGGTCGACAACCGCAATTCGATCCCCTCTTTCTCGGGCATCGGTTTCTCCACGCCGGTCAACAAGGCCAAGGTGCGGAATTACGGAACGGAATTCTCGCTGATGTATTACGGTCAGGCCGCCGAGGTCAGCTACTACGCCGGGGGAACGTTCTCCTTCGCGCGCAACAAGATCACGGCGAGCTACGAGACGCCCCGCGCGGAACCCTACATGTACCGGCAGGGGCATCCCGTGGGACAGCCCTTCGGACTGGAGGCCATCGGATTCTTCCGCGACGAGAGCGACATCGAGAACAGCCCCCGTCAGGCGTTTACCCCGGTGCGTCCCGGCGACCTGAAATACCGCGACCAGAACGGCGACAACGTCATCGACGCCAACGACGAGGTGGCGATCGGACGGCCGACGGTCCCGGAGATCAACTATGGAATCAAACTCGGGGTGGAATACAAGGGTTTCGATCTGCAAATGCTCTTCGACGGCCTTACGAATTACAGCCTCTATCTGAACGACTACAACTTCTGGCCGTTCGTCAACAACGCCAATATTTCGGATTGGGCGGCCGCAGGACGGTGGACTCCCGAGAACAGCGCCCGCGCCACGTTCCCGAGGCTGACCACGCAGGCCAACACGAACAACTACCGTTCGTCGGATTTCTGGGTGCGCGACATGTCGCTGTTCCGCCTGCGCAACCTCGAACTGGGATACACGTTCACCCCCGGGAAGGGCCGTGTTTTCGGCGACATCCGGTTCTACCTGAGCGGGCTGAATCTTTTCACGGTCCACAACCTCGACGTGGACGTCAACCCCGAAACCCGCAGCTACGGCTATCCGACTTACAGGACCTTTACGGTAGGCCTGAATGTCACGTTTAACGGTTATCGAAAAAAATAACGGTATGAAAGCATTTGAAAAAATAACGTTCTGCCTGCTCTCGCTCATCCTGGCGACGGGATGCGATTTCCTCGACCGCGAAATCTCGGCCAATTACCACGAGAAAGAGGTATTCGTCAACTACGAACGCATGTTCAAGGCCGGAACCGGAATGTACACCTTCATGTTCTATCATTTCGGCTTCAACCGGGTCGGCAGTGCCATGCTCGCCTCGGCCTGCGACGAGGCGGACCACGCCAACAAGAACTCCACGATCCACCAGTTCAACGAAGGGGTCTGGACCTCGACATCCAATCCGGAGGATTGCTGGAGCCATTTCTACCAGGCCATCCGCAGCACCAACCTCTTTCTGCGCGAGACGGAGAATTACAAGGAGCTGCTGCTGCGCGACCTGACGATCGAGTCGAACCGGCAGGAATACGAGTTGCAGACCCGCGACATCGCGTGGATGCGCGCCGAGGCCCGTTTTCTCCGGGCGTTCTACCACTTCGAACTGGTGAAGCGTTACGGCGGGGTTCCGATTATGACGAAAGTCATCGACGACGAAGCCGAACTGGCCAAAATCACGCGCGACGACTTCGACCGGTGCATTGATTTCATCGTCGGCGAATGCGACGAGATCCAGCCGCTGCTGAAGGATACGTGGGTCGGTTACGACGACAACACCTGGGTGGGCCGCGCCTCCGGGCCGGCGGCCATGGCGCTGAAGAGCCGGGCGCTGCTCTATGCCGCCAGCAAGCTCCACAATCCGGACAACGACAAGGAGAAGTGGTACGAGGCGGCCAAGGCGGCCCACGACGTGATCGCCCTGGGGAAATACAGCCTTTCGAGCGATTACAAGGGGTTGTTCCTGTTGGGTGAAGGTGCGGAAAGCCGAAGCCCCGAGGTGATCTTTGCGGTCCAGGGCTGGAACGACAACAGCTATGAGAAGGCCAACTATCCGATCGGCTACGATCAGGGCGGCCTGAACTGCACCTGCCCGTCGCAGAATCTCGTGGACGCCTACGAGATGAAGGCCACCGGCAAGAACATCTGGGAGATGGGCTCGGGATACGACCCTGCGAATCCCTACGCGGGGCGCGATCCCCGGCTGGCGATGTCCATTCTGGTCAACAATACGTCGTTCAAGGGGCGTCCCGTGGAGTGCTGGGTGGGCGGCATCGACGGCTACGGCCGCGAGAACGCCACCACGACCGGCTATTACATCCGCAAATACGTCAACGAAAACCTCGACCTGACGCAGAATCAGTCGAGTGTCCATGCCTGGATTCTGTTCCGCTATGCCGAAATCCTGCTCAACTACGCCGAGGCGCTGAACGAGTACCTCGGTCCGGAAAGCAAGGGCGAGTTCACGATGACGGCCAAGGCCGCGGTGGACGCCGTGCGCACCCGTGTCGGGGTCGGGCTGCCGATCCTGCCTCCGGGACTGACCCAGGACGAGATGCGTGCGCGCATTTACAACGAACGGCGGGTGGAACTGGCATTCGAGGAGCACCGTTTCTTCGACGTGCGCCGCTGGAAGATCGCCGAACAGACCGAGAACGAACCGATCATGGGCATGCGGATTTCGAAGGAGGGCGACGGGTCGTTTTCCTACAAGGCGGTGATGCAGGAAGATCGCGTGTTCCGGGATTATATGTACCTTTATCCGATTCCGGAGGCCGAGGTGCACAAGGGGGCGATCGAACAGAACCCCGGCTGGTAATTTACGATATGGTTGAACCTAAAGCAAAACACCTGAAAGATGATACGATCATTTTTGAAAATGGGGATGGCGGCGGCGGTGCTTCTGGCCGTGTCGTGCAAGGATACCGTGACCTTTCCGGACACGCCCTCGCCGGCGCTTCCTGCGGTGGCCGATGCAGCGGCCGACTATCTGTGGATAGGTCCCGAATATAAACTCACCGTGAAGGCGAATCTGTCCGACGGAGAGAAACTCTCCTCCGTGCGGCTGATCAACCGGGAGTGGGGAATCGACAAGCTGATCGAGCTTGACGCCGACAGATACACCGTCGACGAGACGTTCGACGTGACGAAAGACCACAACCAGACGGAGCACCTGCTCCAGCTGGTCGTGCGGAACGGGGCCGGCGGTATCCGGAAGGTCTCCGTGGCGGTCAACGACCTGACGTCCGAGAACCAGATTCCGGGTTACGAGGCCGACGAACTGCCTCCTTCGGTTGTCATTACCAAGCCGACGGTGACCCGTTTCTACGGGCTGGACGGCGTTCCGATCGAGATCGAACTCGAAGCGAAGATCACCGAAAACGTGGAGCTTACGAGCATTTACGCCCGCGTGTGGGGTGAAACGGCCGCCGGCGATCCGGTCGATTTCGAGACGACGATCACGCCTTCGACCGACGAGGAGAAGCTGGCCTACGATTACAGCGGGAAGTTCACGATTCCCGCCGAAAAGCCCGGCGAATACCAGTACCTCGTGCGAGCCGACGATTCGAGCGGCAACAAGACGGTGCTGGGCGGCAACCTCGTCGTCGGCATGATGGACCGGCTGTATCTCTCCGATGCCAAAAACGAGGCGGAGGTCACCGGGCAGGGCTTCGACGCCTATGCCGACAACAGCGCCTGGGGCATGGGTACGCTCCTTCCGATGCGGCGTATCGGCACGAACCTCTTCCGGATCGAGAATTTCTACTACCGCAACGAGGCCGACGACAACATCCGCTTCGTGGCGTTCATGGGCAACGACCGTCCGTTCGGGGCGTCGCGCAGGATCAACTACACGCTGACCGGAGCCAACACGCTCGCCTGCGACCGGCAGAACGGCGGCACGCTGGTCGGCGGACTCGATGCGGAGCCGTATAAACTTCCGGTGTCGCAGAAGGGGTATTACAACGTCACCGTGAACATGACCACGCGGGAGGTGACGGCGGAGTACGTCGCCGATCCGACCAACCCGGACTTCTCCAATGCCGACAAGTTCCCCGGCTACTCGGTGGCCGCTCCGTGGGCTTATATGCCCTTTGTCTCCGGCGGCGCCGTCGAGGGCACGGCCGGCTGGTCGGAGGTGGACAACAACACGAGCCTGGTGCGCGAAGAGGAGCATCCGTTCATTTACAGCGGCGACTTCCGGACGGCAGGCGGCGTCAACATCAGCCTGCGCGCTCCGCGTGCCGCCCTGACCGGCGACCGCGCGGACTACGGCTGGTTCAGGCTTCCGTCCGCCCGCAACAACATCCGGGACGTTTACGGGGACCTCAGCTCCGGACTCGGTCCCGTGGGAGTTGCCAGCGGCGGCACCAATTACGGCATTGTGCTGACCGGAAAGACCGATTGGCACGCTTCGTACGACCTGATCACCTACCGATTGAGACTTGTTAAAAAATAAAAAGCCTGTGAAACTGAAAAAAATATTGATTGTCGCGGCATTGCTGCTGGGCGGAACTTCGGTTCTCGCCCGGCAAGGCTCCGCGCCCGGAAAACGGGAAAGGGAATCCCTGCCGCTGGCCGGAATATGGCAGTTCAAACTCGATCCGACGAATGTCGCCATTCCCGTCAAGGGAAGCCGGTTTACGCCGCAGCTGCCCGAAACCATCACGCTGCCCGGTTCGACGGACCAGGCGGGCAAAGGATACAAGACGCAGGACATGACGTCCATCCGCCTGACCCGCATGTTCGAATACGCCGGGGCCGCCTGGTACGAGAAGCAGAATGTCTTCATTCCCGAAGAGTGGCGCGGCAAGCGGATTTTCATTCACCTCGAACGGGCGCACTGGGAGGTGCGTGCCTGGGTCAACGGACACGCCGTCGGCCGGGAGATGAGCCTCTCGACGCCCCATGAGTTCGACATTACGGACCGGGTGAAATTCGGCGAACGGAATACGGTTCGTTTCCGGGTGGACAACAGCAAGATTTTCAATCTGGAATACACGCATGCCGTCAGCGCCGAGACCCAGACCAACTGGAACGGCATCATCGGCGACATGGAGATCCGGGCCTACGATCAGGTCCGCATGGCCGACATCCAGCTCTATCCCGACCGGAAGGGCCGGAAGGTGAAGGTCGACGTCACGCTGGCCAACCCGCAGAAACGAAGCGTCGAAGGCGAAATCGCCCTGCGCTGCTCGGGCGGGAACGGCGGGAGCGACACGGCCGTGCAGCTCCCGCTGCGGACCTATGCCTTCTCGGGAAGCGATTCCGTGTTCGTCGTGAGTTATGAATATGCGCTGGGCGACAAGGTGCTGCTGTGGGACGAGTTCACGCCCAACCTCTACCGTGCGGAGTTCTCCATGACCGCTTCCGACGGGAAGGACACCTTCGCCGACGAAACGTCGGAGACCTTCGGCGTGCGCGATTTGGCGACCGAGGGAACCCGGCTCACGATCAACGACCGCATCCTGTTCCTGCGCGGGAACGTCAACTCGGCCGAATTCCCGATCACGGGCTATCCGCCGATGGATTACGACGAATGGTTCCGCATTCTCAAAGTGTGCAGGGACTACGGGCTGAATTCCGTGCGGTTTCACTCGTGGTGTCCCCCGGAGGCGGCTTTCGAGGCGGCCGACCGGCTCGGGCTTTACCTCCAGGTCGAAAACTCCGACTGGCGCTTCACGATCGGGACCGTTCCGGAACTCGATGCGTTCTTCTTCGACGAGGCGTCCCGGATTTTCCGCGAATACGGCAACCATCCTTCGTTCGCTTTCTTCTGCGAGGGCAACGAACTTGTAGGCCCGGGGCGCGATCCGTTTCTGAAAAAGATGCTGGAGCAGTGGAAAAAGGACCCGCGCCACCTTTACGCGGCGGCTTCGGGTTATCCCAACATCGAGGGCAGCGACTTCTTCGACTACTACGGACCCCGTCCGCAGCGGTGGCAGGAGGGGCTGAAAGGCCGTTTCAACGTCGCTCCGCTCAATACGATGTACGATTACAGCGACTATGTGAAAAAGGTGTCGGTTCCGCTGATCACGCACGAGATCGGCCAGTGGTGCAACTATCCCGATTTCAATCAGGTCGGGAAGTATACGGGGGTGCTGAAACCCTATAACTACGAGATTTTCCGCGAGGGACTGCGCGACAAGAACATGCTCGACCAAGCGTGGGATTTCCACATCGCATCGGGAAAGTTCCAGGTGATCCAGAAGAAGGAGGAGTTCGAGTCCTATTTCCGCACGCCCGGGTTCGGAGGTTATACGCTCTTGCAGATCAATGATTTCCCGGGACAGGGCACGTCGCCCGTGGGTGTGGTGGATGTTTTCTACGATGCCAAGCCGTACGTGACGGCAGAGGAGTTCCGCCGCATGCAGGGGACGCGCGTGCCGCTGCTGCGCGCCGAAAAATTCACCTGGACCAACGGGGAGACCTTCACCGGCAAGGCACAGATCGTGAACTTCAGCGATCGGGCGGTCCGGAACGGCCGCGTCGAGTGGTCGCTGAAGTATCCCGACGGACGGGTCTACCGCAAGGGCGGCTTCCGGGCGACCGATATTCCGGTCGGCCCGATCACCGAGCTGGGAGAGGTGTCGATCCCGTTGTCGGGAATTCGCGAGGCCGTGAAGATGACGCTGACCTTCTCGCTGGCGGGGACCGATGTTTTCAACGAATGGGCCGTGTGGGTTTATCCGCAGCGTCTTCCCGAAACGCAGATGGACGGCGTTGTGGTTGCGAGGGAGTGGAATGCGGCGGTCCGGCAGCGGCTGCTCGACGGCGCCACGGTCTTTCTGATGGCCGATCCCGAACGGATCGACTCGGACGTGCCTCCCGGATTCTCGGGAATTTCGTGGAACGCCGTCTGGTCGGGAACGCCTCCCAACCTTCTGGGCATCCTCTGCGATCCGGAGCATCCCGCCCTGCGTGAATTCCCCACGGAGTTCCATTCCAACTGGCAGTGGTTCGACATGGTGCGCTACTCGCGGCCGATGGTGCTCGACCATACGCCCGCATTGTTCCGTCCTGTCGTACAGATGATTCCCGACTGGAACAACAACCGCAAGATCGGCCTGATCATCGAGGCGCGGGTGGGCAAAGGCAAACTGCTGATGACGAGCATCGACCTGGAAGGCATCCGGGAGAAAAGCCCCGTGGCCCGTCAGATGCTCCACAGCCTCGAACGCTACGTGGCCGGCGAAGGATTCGCCCCGACGGCTGAACTGACCCCGGAGATGATCGACAAACTGTTCAGGGCCGAATAGACCGGCCGCATTCCGGAAAACCGAAAACCCGGCCGTGGGCGGGCTTTAACCCGCTCACGGCTGAAAACCAAAGACAAAGACCATGCGCAAGGCATTTGCATTCATCTTCGCATTCGCGGCATTTTTTCTGCCGTCTTTCCCGGCTGCGGCCCGGGTGGCTTCCGCCGAAAACTATCTGGACTCCCTGCGTTCGGAACTGAACGCCCGGTGGCCCCGGAACCGGACCCTCAACCTCGTGTTTCACGGGCACAGCGTGCCGTCGGGGTATTTCAACACTCCGAACGTGAGGACGCTCGAGGCCTATCCGCACCAGGTGCTGGAGATCGTCAAGGGGTGCTATCCCTATGCCGTCGTAAACAGCATCGTGACGGGAATCGGCGGTGAGAACTCCGAGCAGGGCGAGAGACGTTTCGCCGCCGAGGTGCTCACGCACCGTCCCGACGTACTGTTTATCGACTATGCGCTGAACGACCGTGCCATCGGGCTGGAAAGGGCCGCCGCGGCGTGGCGCAAAATGATCGGACGGGCGCTCGCCGAGGGCGTCAGGGTGGTTCTGTGCACGCCGACGCCCGATCTTACCTCGGACCTGCTCGATCCCGAGACTCCGCTGGCGCTCCATGCCCGGCAGATCCGGGAACTGGCCGGGGAGTACGGCGTCGGGCTGGCGGACACCTACGGGGCGTTCGTGGCCCTGGCTCGCGAGGGACGCGACATTCGGAGTTACATGGCCCAGAGCAACCATCCCAACGGGCGCGGGCATGCCGTCGCGGCTTCGGAAATCGCCCGCTGGATACTGACGCCCGGGCAGCACCGGGCGTTCCGGGCCGGGAACGTGCTCGCCCAAATGCGCCGTGTCGCCGACTGGCAGCTGGATAATTTCGAACGGCAGTCGGTCGAAGGTTCCCGCTATCCGGATTCGCACGCCTATTGGTCCTGGGTCAATGCCGCGATGTACGTCGGGCTGGTCGGGATGACCGACCTGGCGACGGAGGCGAAATACACGACTTTCCTGCAGACGGTCGGCCGGAAGACCCGGTGGAAGCCCGGGCGGAACATCTTCTTCGCCGACGATCTCTGCGTGGGGCAGTTCTACGCCATGTTCTACGAGCGGTACCGCGACAGTGCGATGATCCGTCCGACGGTGGAGGCGCTCGACCGGGTTATGGCGGCGCCCGACACCGCGAGCCTGAACTACTATGCCAAAGGGTCCCACAGCCGCTGGTGCTGGTGCGACGCGATTTTCATGGGGCCTACGGTCTATGCCCGGGTGGGGCGTGCGACCGGCGACCGCCGCTATTACGACTACCTCGACCGGGAATTCCGCGTCACCTGCGATACGCTCTACTGCCCCGAAGAGAGGCTCTTTTTCCGCGACACGCGCTATATCGGCATGCGGGAGAAGAACGGCGAGCGCGTCTTCTGGGGCCGGGGGAACGGCTGGGTGACGGCGGGCCTCACGGTCATTATCGACAACATGCCCGACGATTATCCGGCGAAGGCGCGTTACGTGGCGCTGTTCCGGGAGATGATGGAGCGGATCGCGGGGTTGCAGGGCGCCGACGGGTTCTGGCACGCTTCGCTGCTCGACCCTGCGTCGTATCCGGCGCCGGAGACCAGCGCGACGGGATTTTTTACTTACAGCCTGCTCTGGGGCGTCAATCGCGGCCTGCTCGACCGGGCGCACTACGGTCCGGTCGCCGAAAAGGGGTGGCGGGCGCTCTGCGAGGCCGTGCATGAGGACGGAAAAGTGGGGTATGTGCAGCCCATCGGGGCCGATCCGCAGCAGGTCGGCCGGGACGATACGGAGGTGTACGGCGTCGGCGCGCTGCTCATGGCGGGCCGCCAGATGTATGATTATGTAATGAAACCCTGATATGAAAAATTTGCGGAATATTATATTGATGGCAGTCGCCGTGCTGGCTTTCACGCCCGGCCGGGCGCAGCGGGACACCGTCGCGCTCGACGGCGGGGGATGGACCTTCCGAACCGATGCCGACAGCACGGGCTGGGGCGCATGGCAGGCGGGCGTGCCCGGGGGGCGTGAGGTCCGGGTGCCGCATACGTGGAATGTCGAGGACGGCACGGAACGCTATTTCGGACTGGCGTGGTACGAGCGGCATGCGGAGGTTCCCGCGGCGTGGAAAGGCCGGCGGGTGCGGCTGTGTTTCGACGCCGTGTACCGCGATATGGTCTGCTACGTCAACGGGCGCGAAGCCGGGCGGAACACGGGGACGGGATTTACCCCGGTGTCGTTCGACGTGACGCCTTTGCTGCGTTACGGCGCGTCCAACCGGATCGTCGTGGCCGTGTCGAACCGTTTCAGCGAGCATGCCTTTCCCTATAAGGCGGCCTTCGACTGGCCCAATGACGGGGGCATCATCCGTCCGGTCGCGCTCGTCGCAACGGACGGCGTTCCCGTGCGCTATGCCCACATAAAGCCCGATGTCGACCTGTCCGACAGTTCGGCTGTCGCCTCCGTGAAGATCCGGCTCTGGGACGAGCGGGTTCGCCGGGCCGATTTCATGCTGACCGTCCTGGACTGGAAAACCCGCGAACCCGTTGCGGAGAAGCGTGTGGCGCTGAAGGCGGAGGACGGCGTCTTTACGACCGGAATGGCCTTCGAAAAGGTCCGCCTGTGGCATTTCGACGCGCCGAACCTCTATGTGATGCGGGTCGATGTACACGGCCCGAAAGGGTTGCAGGACCGCTATGAAACCCGTTTAGGATTCCGCAAACTGGCGATCGAAGGGGACAGGCTCCTGTTCAACGGAGAGCCGGTCCGCCTGCCGGGCGTGGAGTACATGCCGGGCAGCTATCCCGATTACGGGATGGCCGAGCCGGTCGGAGTGATGGCCGAAGCCGTGCGGCTGATGAAGGAGCTGAACTGCGTCGTTACGCGTTTCCACTGGCAGCAGGATGCGCGCATCCTCGATATGATGGACGAACAGGGCATGCTGGTGCAGGAGGAGCTGCCGTGGTGGCAGCAGCCCGGCGATCCCAATCCCGAACTGGAGGCGTTGCTCAAACACCAGCTCGACGTGACGGTCGAACGGGACTACAACCGTCCGTCGATTCTCTCCTGGGGCGTCAGCAACGAGGTTTACCACAATACGGACAAAAGCGTTTACCGGCGGATGATCGACCATGCCCGCAGCTGGAACACGAATGCATTCGTCACGGTCGTGTCGAATCAGATTTACACCACTCTGGCCAACGACGAGTCGCTGATGGCCGACATTCCCACCTGGAACGATTATTCGGGGACGTGGCACGGCGGCGACAGGACCCAGTCGCCCGTGCGTCTCGGCCTGATCGACCGGGAGGCCTTGAAAGGGCGTCCGCTGCTGATCACCGAGCACGGTCTCTGCGAACCGCGTTTCGTCGGGGGCGATCCGCGGCGGATCACCGAAATGACCTACCATTACGACGCCTGGGCCGAATGTCCCTTTGTCATGGGATGCATCTATTTCTCGCTCAACGACTACCGCACGCATGTCGGCGAATCGGGCCGGGGGCGGTACAAGGCGCGCATACACGGGCTGACCGATATGTGGTTCGGCAAGAAGCCCTCGTTCGGGGTTTATGCGGGGCTGGCCTCCCCGGTTTATTTCGAATCCGTTCAGCAGCATGCCGGCGGAACGCAGGCCGAGGTCACGATTGTCGTGAAGAACAGCCTGCCGAGTTACACCCTGCGGGGTTATACGCTCGTCTGGGACTCCGTGGACGGAGAAAGGTCCCTGCCGCTGCCGGCGCTGAAGCCGGGCGATAAGTTCACGGCGACGATCGGCGGTACGGATCCGCACCGGAAACCCCGGGTCCGGGTCGTTCGCCCGACGGGGTATGTGGCTGCGGAGAACGATTGACGACAAACGCATGAACCGATGAAATACAGACTTTTTCTATTGACTCTGCTGGCCCTCCTTTCCCTGCGCGTGTCGGCGCGGGACGACGGGTTCCGGTTTTTCAGCGACGCGGACCGGGCGGCGATCCGCGCTTCGGCGGCGACGCCGTGGGGCCGGGCGATTCTCGACTCGCTGGCCGGAGTCGTCGAACGGCGCCGGGAACACCCGCTGGCGGTTCCCCTGCTCGAAGGGGGCCATCTGCACGACTATTTCTGTCCCCGCCACAACGTGATGCTCGCTTTCGACTGGGATCGGCCCGCGGCCCACTATTGCAGCCTGTGCGGGGATTGCATCACGGGGGACAAACGCCGCGACTGGGCGTGGGTCAACGTGCTGCACGCCCGGAACCTCGACTATCTCGTCTGTGCGACCTATCTGTACCTGGCGACCGGAGAGCGGAAATATGCGGAGTACATCCGCGACATGCTGCTCGACTACGCTTCGAAGTACCCGACCTATTTCGAACACAACCCCGACCGCCGGGCCACCGCGCTCAACAGCGGACGGATGTTCGGCCAGAGCCTCGACGAAGCGGTCTGGGCCAGCGATGCGGCCCGGGCTTATGCGGTCGCGAGGCCGGTTATGACCGACCGGGAGGCCGGAGCGATCGAGAGCGGCTACCTGCGCGTGTGCGCCGATATGCTGCTCAAAAGGCGCGGCGGCGGCAACTGGCAGGTATGGCATAACAGCGGCCTCATCGCTCTGGGGGTGGCGTTGGGCGACGATTCGCTGATCGACGTGGCGCTGAACGATCCCGAATGCGGATACCGCCGCCTGATGGAGGCATGCGTTTACCCCGACGGCTGGTGGAACGAAGGGTCGCCCACCTATCATTACTACCCGCTGCGGGCCATGCTGCTCTCGGCCGGGGCGCTGCGCTGCCGGGGGATCGACCTTTTCGACGGCAAGCTGTTCCGTATGTTCGCCTCGCCCGCGCAGGGAACCTATGCCGACCTGGTGTTTCCGGCCCATAACGACGGCTGGCACGGCGAATCCCTCACGGCGCAGGTGCGGCTGTATGAACTGGCCTATGCGCATTACCGCGACCCCCTGCTGCTCGACGTGCTGAAACGCTGTTACCGCGAGGTTCCCCGGAATTCGTACGAGGCGCTCCTCAATCCCGACGGCGCGGCATTCGGCGGCGAGGCGGCGCTGCCCGGGAGCCTCGTGTTCGGGGATCTCGGGGTCGGGATACTGCGCAGCGGACGGAGGACCGTCGTGCTGAAATACGGTCCCTACGGCGGCGGGCACGGCCATCCCGACAAACTTTCTGTTTCGGTTCACGACGGACGGCGGGAGATTCTGCCCGACCTCGGAACTTCGGCCTACGGGGTCCCGGCTTTCAGAGGATGGTATCGCAGGACCTTGGCCCACAACACGGTGACGGTGGACGGCGCCGACCAGCGGCCCGTGGCCGGGGCGCTGAAGACCTTCCGCGCCGGGGCGTCCGGCGGAACTGTCGCTGCCGCCTGCGACGACGCCTATGCGGGGGTCGGGATGGAGCGGACGCTGACCTTGCGCGGAGAGAGGCTGAAGGATGTTTTCATCGTACGTTCCGACTCGCTCCATACCTACGACTATGTGCTGCTGCTGACGCAGCGTCCCCGGATCGGCGGCGTTTCACAACCCGCAAAGTTCGGCGAGTTGCCGGCTTACGATTACATTTCGGACGTGCGGAGGTATGAGAAGCGCGGGGAATTCGTCCTCGAGGTTCCGGGCGCGAGGATCGGCGTGAAGGTCGGGCCTGCTGCCGCTTTCGAGGTGTTTGCGGGAACGGCTCCCGGCATTCCCTCGTCGCTGAATTCCGCTCCCGCGCAATCCGCTCCGGTCTGCTATCCGGTAATTGTCCGGGTGCGCGGCAAAGGCCTTCGGGTGGAAACCAATTGGACATTTCAATAATTTTTCAGACAACAGATGAAATCGAATATGAGAAAAAGTTTGCTGATCGTCATTCTGGCGATGTGTGCGGCGTGTGCCGGGCGTGAAAACGGGGCTGTGATCGACCTCTCCGGGACCTGGACGGTCGCCCTGGATTCGACCGATACGGGGCTTTCGGAAGGGTGGGAGAACCGGGCGTTCGCACAACCGATCCATCTTCCCGGAACGACCGACGATGCCGGACTCGGCACTCCCTGCGCATTGGACGCGAAGCTGGAAAAACCGCAGCTGCTCCACCTGACGCGCAAACACAGTTACATCGGTCCGGCGTGGTATACGCGCGAGGCGGAGATTCCGGAGGCATGGAACGGCCGCCGCATCGAACTCGGACTGGAACGGGTGATCTGGACGACCGACGTCTGGGTCGACGGCGTGAAGGCCGGGACGGGCGAGCGGAGCCTTACGACGCCCCACCGCTACGACCTGACGCAATGGCTGACCCCGGGCCGCCACCGGCTGACCGTCCGGGTCGACAACCGGAAGAAATACGACCTGTCGGTGCGCAATCTGGCGCATGCCTATACCGACGACACGCAGATCATCTGGAACGGCATTGTCGGCGAAATGAGCCTGACGGCCTCCGGAACGGTGCGTTTCGGGGCAATTACCGTGACGCCGGATGTCGGGGGCAGGCAGGTTGGGGTCGCCGCGACGCTGAAAAGCGCTTCGTCCGCGCCGCTCGGGGGCGAACTCCGCTTCGAGGTGACCGACCGGACGACCGGGAGGCGGGTGGCGGCACGGAGCGTGCCGTGCCGTCTCGAACCCGGTTCGGAGACCGTGATGAACGAGACGCTTCAGTTGGGCGGCGATGTGAAACTGTGGAACGAATTTACGCCGAACCTCTACGAGGTGACGGTCGCTTTCGAGGGCGGCGGCAACAGCGCGGAGCGGAGCGAGGTGTTCGGAATGCGTTCGATTGCGGCCGACGGAAACAGACTGCTCGTAAACGGAACCCCGGCCTTTATGCGCGGAACGCTCGAATGCTGCATCTTCCCGCTGACGGGCTATCCTCCCACGGACCCGGAGGGGTGGGAAAAGGTCTTCCGCACGGCGAAGGAGTGGGGGCTGAACCACCTGCGGTTCCATTCGTGGTGTCCGCCGGAGGCCGCTTTCGAGGTCGCCGACCGGGTGGGCATGTATTTGCAGGTGGAGCTGCCGGTCTGGACGCTCAACGTCGGCGCCGACTCGCTGGCCACGGCTTTCATGTACGAGGAGGGCGAGCGGATGCTCGCCGCCTACGGAAACCATCCTTCGTTCTGCTTTATGAGCATGGGCAACGAACTCCAGCCGGATTTCGGGGTGCTCAACGCCATGCGGAGCCATTTCCAGCGGCTCGATCCGCGGCGGCTTTACACGTCGTCGTCGTTCACGTTCGAAAAGGGACATGGCGTCTGGCCCGAGCCGGGCGACGATTTCTACGTGACGCAGTGGACGAAAAAGGGCTGGGTTCGCGGTCAGGGGGTGTTCAACAGCGAATCGCCGCGTTTCGACCGCGATTTCTCGCAGGCTGTCAGCGGGATGCAGGTTCCGCTCATCACCCACGAGATCGGGCAGTATGCGGTTTATCCCAACCTCGCGGAGATACCCAAATATACGGGCGTGCTGGAGCCGCTCAATTTCAAGGCCGTTGAGAACGATCTGAAGGCTAAAGGGTTGCTTCAGAAGGCTCCGGCCTATACCGAGGCGAGCGGCCGGCTGGCGGCGATCCTTTACAAGGAGGAGATCGAGCGGGCGCTCAAGACGGCGGGCATCAGCGGTTTTCAGCTGCTCGACCTGCATGATTTCCCCGGGCAGGGTACGGCGCTGGTCGGCCTGCTGGACGCTTTCTGGGACAGCAAAGGAGTGATTACGGCCGAGCGTTTCCGGAATTTCTGCTCTCCCGTGACGCCGCTGCTCCGTTTTGCCAAGGCCGCCTATACGAACGACGAGCATTTCCGTGCCGAGATCGAGGTGAGCAATTACGGCGAAAAGGCCCTGCCGGGGCAAGTTGTCGGCTGGTCCGTCGCGGACGGCGGGACGGTGCTGGCCGAAGGAACCCTTCCGGCAAGGGATCTCGCCGTCGGCTACAATGCCGCTCTGGGCGGGATGGATGTGCCGCTTGCCGGGGTCGAAACGGCGAAGGCTCTGACCGTTCGGGTGAAACTGGACGGTACGCCGTATGAGAATTCATGGACGATCTGGGTTTATCCCGCCGGTATCGGGCCGCAGTTCGGGGAGGTCGTTTATACCCGCGATTTCGGAGAGGCGCGGCGGCTGGCTGACGAGGGCCGCAAGGTGCTGTTCAATCCGGACTGGCGGAAACTGAAAGGCGTCGAAGGAAAATTCGTTCCGGTGTTCTGGAGTCCGGTGCATTTCCCGGCACAGGCTGGTTCGATGGGCGTGCTGTGCGATCCGGACCACCCGGTATTCGCCGCTTTCCCGACGGCCATGCACTCCGACTGGCAGTGGTGGGACCTCTGCAAGAGGTCGGCGGCGATGGTGACGGACAGTATCCGGGGCGGCGCTCCGCTGGTGGAGATGGTCGATAATTTCACCAACAACCGCCGGCTTGCGACGCTCTACGAAGGCCGTGTCGGGAAGGGCAAACTGGTGATCGCCTCGTTCGATTTGCAGAGCGATCTGGACGACCGTCCCGTTGCCCGGCAGATGCTCTGCTCGATTCTCGCCTACATGAACAGCGACCGTTTCGATCCGGAACCTGTCGCGAATCCGGAGGCGATCGGCGCGCTGATGGCGGACTGATGGCGGACTGACAGCGAAACGCCCCGGAACTTTGTCGTTCCGGGGCGTTTCGGTAAGAGGAGACTGCGGACTGCGGTCAGAATCCGATTTTCGGGAAGATGAAGCCCATGCGTGCTTTGTCGCTCCACAGCCAAAATTTCTGCCCGTCGGTGTGAAGCAGCCGGATGTCGTCCAGTGCGCCGATGTCGAAGCCCATGTTGTCGCTCTCCGTGCCGCGGACCTGCTGCCCCTGTTCGGGCATGGCGTCCAGCCGGAGGTTTACGTACTGCGCGCCCGCGTCGTCTTGGATGCGGAAGTCGTTTTTCGAAGGGGTGCAGACGAGCAGGTGCTCCGTCTTGTCGAAGAGCAGCAGCGGTTCGCCGTTGCGGTAAAGTCCCGTGACGTCGGTCGAGAGCAGTGCGCCGATCTGGGCCTTGACGACCGGATCGTTTTCCGTTTTGTCGTTCGAACAGGCTGCCGCGAGCAGCAGCGTCAGCAGGAGGTATTTTGCGTGTTTCATGGCGTTTCGTTATTTGACGGTGATGTATTTGACGATGTAGCGGGTCGAGTTGTCGCCGGCGTCGGTGACGACGGCCGTGAGGGCGTGTTCCCCGGCCGGAAGTTTCGGATTGGCGCCGACCGCCTTGCCGTCGACCTGCCAGGCGACGTCGGACACGTTGCCCGAGGCGTCGGAGAGCGTCAGCGCAAGAGGTGCGGCGTGCGAGAATCCCTCGTCGGGAATGCCGATGCTGACGCTGCCGTCGCCGGCGATCCTCACCGCGGCATTGTTCGGGACCCGGGCCGTCAACCTGAATTTCCCGTTTTCGATCCGCATGTCGCTGAAGGTGATGTTCGGGGCCTCGTCCGCCCATGACTTGTAGTCCCTGTTGCTTGTGTTCGAAAGCGTCGTCACGTTCTTCGCTCCCGGGAAGAAGGTCTGCGAAGGCGAATTTGAGGTCATGGGCACGGAGCGCACGAGTTTCATGCATTCGTGGGTTTCGTCGACGTTCGGTGCCGCTTTGTCGTACCACAGCTTCTGGTAGTTCTTCGTGTAGTCCACGTGGTAGGCCAGCATGCCTTGCAGGGTGCCTGACGACGAGATGTATTTGTCCCATTTGCAGTGCTGCGGGTTACGGTACTCCAGCAGAAAATAGTCGTTTTCGGTCGGCGTGCGCACCAGGTAGCCTTTGTTGTCCGATATCGGGTCGAGCGTCCGGTCTCCTCCTGTCGTAATCTCCTCGGGTGTCGCCCAGTCGGCCATCCAGCGCTCCAGTATGTTCAGCGACGGCGGGGTGCGCCCTTCGTTATTGTAGCTGCCCGAGCACATCAGCGAGAAGTTTTCCGTGCCGGAAGCCGCCGTTCCCTCGCCGTCAAAGTCGGTGTCATAGAAGTCGGGCCAGCCGAGGACGTGCCCGAATTCGTGGCAGAACGTGCCGATACCCGCCATCCGGCCGAGGTAATTTAGTTCCGACGAGCAGGCGTAACCCTGTAACTGCACCCCGTTGAAGGTTTGGTATTGGTAGCGACTGTCGCCCCGCACGTCCCAGCGATGGGGCCAGATGGCGTCGGTGTCATAACTTTCGGCCTGGTTGACCCCGGAGTAGAAGACGAAAATATCGCGGATTACGCCGTTGTCGGCGTATTCCGTGAAATTGACGCCTGCCTGGGAGGCTTGTTTGCACGCCTCGACGATCAGTTCGGGAACATTCTCCGAGCCCGAGACACCGGCATAATAGGCGGAGTTGTGTGCCGCTTTGTAGGGACCGACGACGGTGAAATCGGGGTCGAACTGTTTCATTGAGTTGTCCTGGTAGTAATTCCACGCGCTGCCCGTGGCCCCGTTGGCGCTGTATCCGTCCTGCATGAGCAAGTTCTGGAAATCCTGCCGGACGCTGGAGGATCTGAATTTCCGGTCGGGAAGCTCCATGAGGATGATCAGCGATTTGAGTTTGCCGGTTGTCTTGGTCTCGATGAAGCGTCCTGGAGGAGTCATCGAATTGCCGGCGCGGGTCGCCGGAGCCTTTGCCGCCGTGCCGCCGAATGCGCGCAGCCGGCTCGGGGCCGTCGGGCGGATGCCTTTGACCAGTTTGGCCACGCGGTTTTTTTCCGCACTTGTAAGTTGGTTTACCGGACGCGCCCTGACTTCGGTGGGTACGAGCGTTCCCGAGGGTGAAAGGGCCGCGAAGTAGAGGTCTCCGCCGGGACCGCCTGTGAGCGAATAGCCCTCCTGCGAGAGTGCATAGTGGCGGTGTTCGTCGCCGATGATCCGGATCGTGAGCTGCGTGCCGTCGCTTTGCGTGAAGACGATCGGGCGGGGCAGTGCCGGTACGGCGTGCGCTGCGGGGATTCCTGTGATGAGGGCGGCGCCCGCAAGGGCCGTCGTCAGGAGCAAGGTCAGATGTTTCATGCGGTTTATTTTAGGTTGGAGGTGCTTCCTGGAAAAATTCCGGAGAAAAAAAGGCGGATACCAAGGTATCCGCCGCGCTAAAACCCTTCTTGCGAAGGGCTATTTAACTGCTTTAACTATTGCCTCGAATGCCTTCGGCTCGTTCATTGCCAGGTCGGCCATCACCTTGCGGTTGAGGACGATGCCCTTGGCGTTGAGTTTGCCGATAAATTGTGAATAGGTCATTCCCTGGGCGCGGACGGCGGCGTTGATACGCGTGATCCACAGCGAACGGAATGTCCGCTTCTTGAGGGCGCGGTGTGCATAGGCATAGCACAGACCCTTCTCGACCGTATTTTTCGCAACGGTCCAAACGTTTCCCCTTGAACCAAAGTTACCTTTGGCAAGTTTCAAAACTTTCTTTCGACGTGCGCGTGACGCGACAGCGTTTACTGAACGTGGCATATTGTAAAGTTTTTGGAGGACTGCCAGCGATACGGTTCTCCCGCATTCTTTGGGGCTGGTTCGTCCCGATTAATAAAATGCTGCGGGTTAATTACTTAACGAGCAGGTTCTTGATTTTGGCCTCGTCGGCCGCAGAAACGGTTCCCGAATAGCAGAGGTTGCGCTTCTGTTTCGTCGTCTTTTTGGTCAGGATGTGACTGTGATAAGCGTGTTTGCGCTTGA
>ERZ832317.1069-NODE-1069-length-36195-cov-10.483619_pt1 | contig 36195 bp, 37 predicted proteins | sample MGYA00519695_ERZ832317 | MGnify/ENA primary metagenome ERZ832317 (study PRJEB31850, sample SAMEA3708726) | human gut metagenome | biome: human gut; feature: human-associated habitat; material: faeces | place: China | collected 2014 ...
CGTGCCGCAGCGCTTGCCACACGCACCGAAGTGGAGATATTCTCGCTTTGCGAACCTTTCCATGATCTGTATGTCAGCCCTCTGGAGAAGGCTGCGGTGGAAGAAGGATTTCGCGAGCTGGGATTGGACTATGCCGAGAGTATTGGCATGACCGGTTCTTCAGACATCGGAAACGTGGATTATCATTGTCCGGCATTCCATCCCATTATGAGCATTGGCAAACCGTATACCTGCCATACGAAAGAGTTTGCTGAGGCAATGCTTTCCGAGGAAACACATCAAGCAATCGTAAATGTCGCAAATCTATTGGTGACGCTGACTGCAAATCTGTATGGCAAGCCGGAAGTACTACGTGCGATTCGAGACGATCACAAGGCATACCGTGGCTATTAAAAAACATTGCTATTTGGATAGGGCATTTTACTACTGCCTTTGGGCGTGAAAATGACTCTAGGTCTATGCCTAAAAAAGAGGACGATAAGTAAACTTTGGTGTTCTTTGTAGTACATAGATATTTTCAAATGGCAAAAACAAAAATATCCGAATTAAAGCCACCTGACAAGTAAAAACCCTGTAGTTTCAAGGATTCATGTTCATAGGTACACAATGTGACCTATGGGGCAGGCCGGACGGTACAGGGCACGAAAAAATAAGTCGAGGGAATTTCCCTCGACTTATTTTTTCTTTGATCCCAAGTTTATCTGCGTGACGATGCTCCAATCAAATATATCCAACAGCAGCCTTGCCGGAACACCGGTAAGGCTGCTGATACTTTTATGGCAAGTCCTTCTCCATTTGAGAAACGGTTTCGTTGTAGAACACGTCCAATTCACCGACGTATCCGGGCTTCCACGGCTTATTCCGTCCGCAGTAGTGGATGACAGCCGAGCGCTGCCGCACATCGTCCAGCGTCATGCCATCCCCGTTGAACCGGTGAAGGGTGAAGAGCTTTTCCGTCATGTTATATTGGATCGGGTCCAGCGGGATGATGCTTTGTCCGTACAAGGCGCTGATGACGTCCTGATCCGGCAGCATGAGCCGCCCTTTGTGGCGTTCCATATAGTCAAATACCGCCTGTGTGTCCTGCTTTGCCCGCAAGGCTTCCAGATTCATCAGCATGACGCCGGAGTTGATATAGGGATCATCCTCTCCCATGCCGAGGCGCAGTTCGTTGAAACGGTGCAGAAAGGCCCTGATGTGGGAGGCCGCGGCAAAGAAGGCTGCGTCCATAGGCAGTTCATATAACGTCCGCAGACTTTTCCGCACAATAAGATCCGGGTCGAGATATAGTACCCGGTCCAGCGTATGCGGCAGATATTTCGCGGCAAATATCCGGTAGTAGATCGCCTTCGGATACCGGTCTGACGTTGGCGCGTCCGTCAGCCCGCTTTCGTCCACACGGATCAGATGCAGCCCGCCCCGCTGCCCCAGCAGCGCCCGGGTCGCCGTTAAATCGGAGGCTGACAGCCCCTCGTCATGCAGGATATATACGTCAAAAAATGCGGCGGGGTCACTTTGGAGCGCGGAAAACAACATGACATTCAGCTGAGGAACGTAATTCCGATCCAGCGTGACAAGCAGGTTCATGGGATATGCGTTTTGGTTTTCAATCATGATCGTCCTCCCTTGGAGTTTTGCTGGGCTGCGCTGTTTTCAGTCAATACGGAAAGAAAAATAAGCGTTCTGCATGGCAGGCCCACCGCGTCACGCTCCCTTTTGGTTCAGCGGCAGATAAACGGTAAAGCTGCTCCCCTGCTGCGGCTGGCTATCCACCTCAATGCGTCCTTCCATCAATTCTATGATCCGATGGACGATAGAAAGCCCCAGGCCCAGGCCGTGCTTTTTATCCTCCGCCGCGCCCTGATAGTATTTCTCAAAAATGTGGGACTGGACCTCTGGCGTCATGCCTGAGCCGGTATCTCAGACCCGGACAACGGCCTCCCCGCCAGCCTGCCGCAGCTCCACACCGATCTCGCCGCCCGGCGGGGTGTAGCGGATAGCGTTATTCAAGAGATTGATCCATACCTGCCGCAAAAGCTCCTCATTGCTGGTACAATCCACGCTTTCCAGCTCTGCGGAAAAGGTCAGGCGCTTTTCCTCCCAGCTATGGGCACAGAGGATGGCGCACCGACGGATCTGCTCATCCAGAGAAAACGTGGTTTGATCCGGCAAAAACCGCTGGGACTGCAATTTTGTCAGCAGCAGCGTCCGGTTGGTCAATTCCGCCAGACGGGCGGACTCGTCCTGAATGATCCGCAGATACTGCTGCCGCTCCTCCACGGTAAGATCCGGCTCGGAAAGCAGCTCCGCAAAGCCCTTGATGGCGGTGATCGGCGTCTTGAATTCATGGGAATAGCTGTTGACAAAGTCCTCCCGCAAGGTGCGGACGCTTTGCAATTCCTCCGTCATGCGGTTGAAATCCTCACACAGATCGTCCAACAGCTGATGCTTATCTGTTTTCAGCCGGACGGAATAGTCTCCTCCCGCCACGGCACGAAGCCCGTCCATCAAGTTTGTCACACTGGCGCTGAGCTTATGCTCCAGAAACCCGGTCGTCAGGATCAGCGTGATCAAAAGCGGCAGGTACACGGCGGAGAGCACAGATCCGGCAGCACTGACAGACGCTTCCGGTATGGCGGTGCCGTGGGAAAAATAGAGATAACGCAGCAGCAGGAATGAATTCATAATGGCGAAGGTAGCTACCAGCCCTTCCAACGCCACCCACAGCAGCCATATTTTCCGGTATTTGGAATGTTTCTTTTTCACTGCTTTTTCTCCTTCACAAGCTCCGCCTTATATCCCAGTCCCTTGATGGTGATGATCTGAAAGTCGTCCACGTCCTTCAGCCGGTTCCGCAGACGGCTGATATGGGTCTTGACCGTGTCCTCCCCGCTCTCTGACACATACCCCCACACATCGTCCAGCAGCTGACTGCGGGTAAAGATCTGCCCCGGATAGGACAGCAGCTTATAAAGAAGGTCAAATTCCTTCTTTGGCAGCTCCAGGGTCTGCCCGCGGCAGGTCACGGTGTAGGATGCGGAATCCAGTCGGGTGTTTCCCACAAGGATCTGCTGTTCGCTGGCGATGTGGGCCCGCCGCAGCAGGGCCTGGATGCGCCAGATCAGCTCCTCGTAATCCACAGGCTTGGTGAGATAATCGTCAATGCCGGAAGAAAAGCCCTCCCGCTTGCTGTCCATGGATTGCAGAGCGGTGAGGAACAGCACGGGGATCTCGTTGCCCTCCGCCCGCAGCGTCCGCACCAGCTGGTAGCCGTCCATCACCGGCATCATCACATCCGCCACGATCAGATCCACATGCTGCCGGTTCAGGATATCCAGAGCCTCCCGGCCGTTCGCCGCCGTCACCACTGTAAATTGATGGCGGAGCTTGGCCTGGGTCAGCAGGCGGACGGCCTCGTTGTCCTCTGCCAGTAAAATCGTTGCCATAGGAGCCTCCTTTTTCGCCGCACTCCAAAACTGTATCATATGATGTTCAGTCAGCTTAATAAGCTGAACATGGTAGACGCTGCCGAATTGAAAGCCTACATAAACCGTATCGTGGACGATATGGACAAGGCACAGCTCGCCGCGATGGAGAAAGCCCCGCTGGGCTATGCGGCGAAGATCCGTGACAAGATCGAAACGCTGCTGGAAGCCCACTATCGGGAAACCTTTGAAAAGTGGCTGGAAACGGAGCGTATTGTCTGCAAGCCCTATTTCCGTCTGCCCCTCGCAATCCATCCCACCACCCATACTGACATATACGCCCGTTCGCTGTACACGGCGGAGGACGGCGACATGAACAAGCTGGAAGAAGAGCTGATTGTGGAGTTGACCGCCCTGCAAAATGTCCGCTGGTGGCACAGGAATATTGCCAGACAAGGGTTTGCAATCAACGGCTTTATCAAGCATTACCCCGATATTCTGATTATGACCAAAAGCGGCAAGCTCATCTGCGCAGAAACCAAGGGCGAACACCTGAAAAACGATGACAGCCGGGAGAAAATCGCACTCGGTCAAGCATGGCGTACATCAGCGGGCAAGGACTATCGCTATTACATGGTATTTGAGAATGAGGAAAACCTCTTGCCGGGTGCAATGAGTATGAGCCAGTTTATCGACACGATTAAGGCGCTGTAAGGGAGGTGCGTGTTTTGAAACTGCCATATGAAAACGAACTGTATGAGCTGCGAAAGTGGATAGACTTTACAAACGCAAACTTGCAGATGCAGTTTCTCCACACACCTCAGGAAATTCAGCGTGTCCACCAATGGATCAATGCAATTACGAGAGGAATACAAGCGGACTATCCTTTTTATGCGACTACGTGAATATTCCGCGCGAGATTGCGCAGCGTGACCGCTGAGATTGAGCATCCATTCCGGCGGAATTAAGCACCCTCGCCGCCGTCGTTGAGCATTGCGGCAAAACGTAGATATGCATGTAAATTTCGGAGTTGCAAGTCCAGATGCACGGTGGAAGAAGTCCACTATCACGGGAAATTAGATCCACCGTCACGGGCATGAGGTCCATAGTGAGCAGAGGGCATGGTGCGGTGTTTTAAGGCGTTTATCCGGTTTCTTCGAGAAATATCTCGGCGTTGCCTAAAGCAGCGGCGTGCTGCCGGCTACATAGGCAGAATGGAGGTAGAGTGCGATGGCTCTTTGGGGCAGTCGAAAGAAATTCGACAAAAACAGTGACGGCAAGTTAAGTCATCAGGAATGGTGGCACTGGTATCGAAGCACCAGCGGCCCGGAAATCGAACAGGCGGAGCGCCATCAGGCAGCGCAGGTGGGAGAGAACCAGAGTTCCTGGCTGCATGAAGTTGTTCGCATTACCCACACCGCTACCGGAAACTACCTGAGTGCCGTCTGTGAACTGCTGTCATCCATGCCGCCAAAGGATGCCAAGGAACTGGCGTGGAAAGCACTGCTCTGCCAACTGACTGTCGCGCTTGCGGAGAGCGGTCTGTGGTCCAACCAAGAGAAAACGAATGCCGGACTATTCGTCAACGGCCAGAGTTTCTATCCCTACCGGGCTGCCGTAACTGACCTTGCGAGAATGAGCGGAATTTGCAGCGAGGACGAACTTGCGCGGGCGTGCCTAAACCGCCAGCACTGTTTCAGGCGGAGGGCAGCCTGACTCAGGAAGACTGCGGCGCCTTCTGGAAACAGTTCATCGCGCAGCTGCCGCCCTACTATGATGAAACGCAGCCGGCATTCGAAAACGGTGATTTGGACATCTGCCTGCCGCTATGCGTCAGCGGGGATACGGAGGACGCCATCCGGGCGCTCTTCGAAAACCTTTGTACGCCAGGATCCGGCTGGGGTAATGCCCCTCTCGCGCTCGGAGCCGCTCTGCCATTTCCCGCAGATTTCCCGCCTCATTGTAGGCGTCAAAAGAACAGCACTCCAGCCGCGTCCATCCGTCAACGACACTGATGTCCAGCTTCGCGCCAAACTCCACCGGCTTTCCCGCTTTTCCCCGCACAATGGGCCGAACGAAGGGCTGGCTCACGCTGACGATCCGGTCAGGTACGCTGTGGGTACGGTTATCGTACATGTACTTCTGCTGCTCATAGACGGCGCGGATCGTGTCCAAACGCTCCGCCTGGCGAGGGGGCAGATTTTTTCCGAGGGACAGTTTTCCATCGATGGCATTCAGGTCGCGCCGGAGGTAAGTCAGCTGCTTTAAATTAATGGAGGATTTATATGAAAGAAGATAGAACTGCGTTTTGGTTCCGAATAAGAGTTATTTTATCCACTCTTCTTGTACTCTTAGGTGCTGGTCTTTTTTTCGCAGGATATTATGGTTATGCCAAAAAATGGGGTATTCCTATTGAAGTGTCATTCTTTGGCTCTGGCGGGATGATTATTGCAGGATTTGCAATCCGCGCCACGCTCTTTCATTGTCCGTTTTGTGGGGCACATATTTATTTAAGAAATCCAGTATTATTGTACTTTTACTCTTGCCCAAGTTGTGGGCACAGCGTTGGTAAAGGAAAAGCCTCATATTTAAACAGAAGACTCTCAACAAATAGTGTTCACGAATCCAAACACTCAAACGTCGCGCATTATCGAAGAAAAGCCATAACTATTATTGCATTACTTATATCTTGGTTTATTTGCGCCATATTGCTCTATATTTTTAACCTGTTTAACGGATATTGCGGAATATTATTAATCATAAGTTCTATTCCAATATTGCTCTCCGTTTGGACATTACGTTGTCCCAAATGTGGCGCGTGGATAGCAAAGCAAACTCCTATATGGGAATTTCTTCACTACAATTGTAAAATATGTGGATTTTCTGCTGATGAAAGTGATAAGCGAGAATAATTGAAAGATGTACTTCTCCGTGCAGTTTATGACAAAGTCGAAAATACACTTTCTTTCTATCAAACATGGTCGGAAACTCCCGACGAGGTCTCCGCCAACGCATGAAGCAGGCAGCCAAACACTGCACCGTGGTGATTAAATCCTTAATGACTACGCTCCCCTGTGTTGCAAATATACTCTTTCAGCAAAACGAGATGGGTGCTATTTTCCTGAATCCTGCGGCATTTGGCGAGTTGGTGGTAATTGTCCGCCATATTGAAGCAGAACCTGTTGTTGTCCAGTTCTGGGCTGAGATTCATCCGCGAATTGTGAATATCTCCCGTGAGTTATATGCAGATGGTCATTGTTCGACCGCAGCAGAAAAGGCGGTCAAAGAAGTAGAATCTCGTCTGCGCGAGAAGTTTTCAGAGTTAAAACCCGGCACAACAGTTCCCTCAAAGATTGGTGATGTGATTGGCGCACTCATAAGCGAAAATGGCGTTTTCAGGTTCTGCGACACATCTACTACCAGCGGCAGGGACTACCGACGTGGAATCCACTCTCTGTTTGAAGGAATCATGGCAGCCTATCGCAACCCTGCGGCTCATGCTAATCTTCAATATGAAAAACGTGAGGCTATGGAGCAAATCATGCTGGCAAGCCAGTTGATGTATGTGTTAGACAAGCCACAATTATAAAGAGACTGATTCAAAGGAGAAGCAGATATGGATAAGATGACTCAGATTTTAGACATTCCCTCCATTAAAAATGATACAAACTTCTGGATGGTAAGAGCTAAGCGAGGCTTTTTCTTTGACGAGTTCATAAGGAATGAGTTTATTGCGATAGGTTGGAACTCAGTGACAAAGGCTATGATTAGTCAAAATCTTACTCGAAGTCAGTCAGACAGATTAAAAGCCTCGATAAAAGCTACATATGATGAAAGTAAGCCCGGAACGTCACTCAATAAGTGTATTCGTTTTTGCTACGAACTCAAAGCGGGAGACATTGCAGTTATTGTAGATAACAACAGGGTTGCTTTTGCATACATTGGAGAGTATTACGAAGAACAATCTCCAACCCTTACAGTCGAATTAGAAAAAGAGGTTCATCAGCAGATCGAAAAGGCAAATCCAAATACTGATACATTTACCTGCCCGTATATTAAACGAAGGAAAATCACACTGATTAAGGTGCTGACTGCTGATGATACAATAAGTCCGTATTTACAGAGTGCTATTGCGAGAAACTGGCATAGTTTAAGTGATTTGAACGAATACGCAGAACTGGTGTTGAGCGGATGCTTCGATACAGTTCTATTTAAGGATAAGCTTACTGTTACTTTTCGTGTAAAGCGAAAAGAAGAAATTAACGTTCTTGACCTCGCTAATTTTGTTCTGTGTGCTGCGCGATTATTATCGGACGATAAGCCGGAAACAGTTCAGGTCAAAACCACTCTTCATTCCCCTGGTGACGTAATTCTTCAAATATGGAATTTTGCACAGGAAAATGCGTTTCCTCTTTTAATATGCTATATGGCTATTTTTGGTGGAAAAGCGAGAGATTATGAATTTCACTCTATAATCGGCGTCATCAAAGGAATTATCAATCATAAATATGACGAAGACAAGAAAAAAATCGAACTGAGAAAGCTGTCCGCAGAGGCTGATTTGGCAGAGCAACAGGCATTGAAGCAGAAACTCGAGAATATCGAAACTATGCGAAGACTTCAACTTTCCTCTGTGGACGCTTACGCGGAGCCTCTTGCTACTGCTGCAAAAAATCTTGCAGTTCAGCCAAGTTCTGCGACTATTATAGATATAACAAAAATTCTTAAGTCTCAGCAGGAGGATCAGCCGCCGCAGTAATCTATATAATAGCCACTCAGTCAATGCTTACACAAACTCTTCAAAATCCGGGTTGACATCTGCTCGGATTTTGATTATACTATACTTAACCCGAATTGGAGGTTGAACAGCATGAAACAACTGGGTATGCGTCTTCGCGCATTGCGGGAAGGAATTGGCTTATCCCAATCAAAATTTGCCGACGTGATCGGCTCTACGCAGTCCAGCATCAACCGCTATGAAAACGGTCAGGCAACGCCGACTGTTGAGCTTCTGCGCAAGTATGCGGACTATTTTGACGTTTCAATGGACTATATTTTTGCCCGCTGCGATGATCCGCATGGCAAGCTGTATGAAGCGAAACCTCCGGTTGACGCGAACAATCCTGAACTGAGGAAGTTTGTTGAGATGTGTTTCGACCCGGAATCACCGATGAACGAAAAGCTGAAAGAAGCAATGCTGAAAATGCTGGGGGAGGCGAAGATATGAGCAATGAATTAACCCATAATCCGGGACAGTTCGATGAAGTCATCCATATCATCGACAACGCCCGCAGCCGCGCCATGAAAGCAGTCAATGCAGAGCTTATTCAGATGTATTGGAGCGTCGGTGCGTATTTGTCAGAGCTTTGTTCTGCATCAAGCTTTGGCGATAAGATCATTGACGAAGTTGCCGCATACATTGCGCAAGAGAACCCCAACATCAAAGGTTTCAATCGTCGCGGTCTCTATCGTATGAAGCAATTCTACGAGACCTACAAGGACGATGAATTTGTGACACCACTGGTGACACAAATCAGCTGGACAAACCATCTGCTTATTATGTCTGGCTCCAAGACGGCAGATGAACGGCATTTTTACATGGCGCTCTGTGCGAAGGAACATTATTCCAAACGCGAGTTGGAGCGTCAGATCGGCACATCGTACTATGAGCGTTCAATGATTTCTGCCAAGAAGCCGATGCCTGAATCCGTTTCGCATGATGTGCGTGAAAGCATCCTCGATACCTATGTGCTTGAGTTTCTGGACTTGCCGGAGCAATTTTCTGAAAAGAATCTCCGTAAAGCAATCATCGAAAATCTGAAGCAGTTTATACTTGAATTTGGTCGGGACTTTACCTTTATCGGTGAGGAGTACCGTGTTCAGGTCGGCAATACAGATTTCTTCATCGACTTGCTGTTTTATAACCGTGCGCTTTCCTGCCTTGTCCCGATTGAACTGAAAATCGGAAAATTCAAGCCGGAACACATCGGGCAGATCAATTTTTATCTCGAAGCACTTGACCGCGATGTGAAGAAGCCAAATGAAAATCCAAGTGTAGGCGTTATTCTTTGCGCCAGCAAGGATGACGCGGTTGTCGAATATGCTTTAAGCCGCAGTATGTCGCCCACACTTGTCGCAGATTATCGGCTTTGTCTTCCCGACAAGACGCTTCTACAAAACAAGCTGCGTGAATTGACAGAACTTGCTTTGGAAAGTGGCGAAGGCAACGAGGGTGATGAAGAATGAACGCTGTCATCTATGCCCGCTATTCCTCAGACAGCCAGCGCGAGGAATCCATTGAAGGTCAGCTCCGCGAGTGCCGGGAATATGCTGAACGCAATAATATGACCATCGTTGGAACGTATATTGACCGGGCATTATCTGCAAAAACAGCAGATCGACCGGAGTTCCAGCACATGATCAAGGACAGCGCAAAAGAGTTGTTCGAGATTGTGCTTGTATGGAAACTCGACCGCTTTTCCCGCGACCGTTACGACAGCGCACACTACAAGCACATTTTGAAAAAGAATGGTGTAAAGGTTGTTTCTGCGAAAGAGCATATCTCCGAAGGTCCGGAAGGAATCATTCTGGAAGCGATGCTGGAAGGCTATGCCGAGTTCTATTCTGCTGAGTTATCAGAGAAAATCCATCGCGGACAGAAAGAGAATGCTCTGAAAGGGAAAAACAACGGCGGTGGCGTTCCTCTCGGCTATCTGTTGGACAAGAAAGCACAGAAGCTTGTGATTGATCCCGTGACTGCACCATTAGTGGTTGAGATATTTGAAAAGTATGCTGATGGCAAATCGGTTCGTTCCATTGTTGAGGATTTCAATGCCCGCGGACTTAAAACGAAAAGGGGACAGCCCTTCAATATCAATAGTTTCAGCTCTCTACTGAAAAACCGCAAATACATTGGCGAGTATCGCTATCAGGATGTTGTAATTGAGGGCGGCGTTCCTGCTATCGTTCCGGAAGACCTGTTCAACCGTGTGCAGGAACGCATGGAGAAGAACCGCCATGCTCCCGCAATGGTAAAAGCAAAAGAGGACTATCTGCTGACAACAAAGCTGTTCTGCGGTAAGTGTGAGCGCATGATGGTTGGTGAAAGCGGCAAGAGCCATACCGGCGCTATGCACTATTATTACAAATGCAGCGGTGCGAAGCGCCTGAAGGATTGCGACAAGAAGGCTGTTCGCAAAGACTGGATTGAGCGTGTTGTTGTTCGCCTGATCATGCAGCGCGTCATGGATGAAGAAAAGATCAACAGGCTCATTGACGCAATTCTTGTTATGCAGGAGCAGGAAGACACAACAATCCCTGCGCTTCGCTCACAGCTTGCGGAAACCGAGTCCTCCATTGGAAACATTCTGAAAGCAATCGAGCAGGGCATTTTCACGCCGTCCACCAAACAGCGGCTTGATGAGCTGGAAGCACGAAAAGAAGAAATCCTTATGAATATCCAGACTGCTGAACTGCAAAAGCCAAAGCTTACCCGCGAACAGATGACGGCATGGTTTGAGCAGTTCCGTCATGGCGATCCAGCAAACCGTGAGTTTCAGAAACGCTTGATTGATACATTTGTAAACGCCGTGTATGTGTTCGATGATAAACTGGTCTTGACCTACAACTATCAACATGGGACGCAGACAATTTCGCTTGACGAGATCGAATCGGCGCTGAGTTCGGATTTTGATGGGGCTACTCCACCATTGGACGTATATCCGAACCCTACATTGCGTGGGGAACGGTATTTGTCCAAACAAAAAGACACTCCTTACCGTAATGGTAGGGAGTGTTTTCTTTGTATCTAAGGCACTTAGGTGAGTTAGGTGAGTAATCGGGCTAAAATCCCTATAACTTCTTCTTAGTACGCGCGTATATAGAAATAGTTATAGGGAAATGTACCCGATTACTCACCTTCCTCACCTAAACTTTTTAAATTTAGGGGCAATTATAGTCTTACTTCTTCCCTTTCACCACGAACCCGGCAAACCCCGCCGCTTTCAGCTTTTCCAGCATCCTGTCGGCGTTGGCGCGGACGGCGAAGGCTCCCACCTGGACCCGGTACAGCACCTGTTCGGCGTCGGCCTTGGGTTCTTCGGCAGGCTTCTGCGTCTGAGCCGGGACGAAGGCCACGCCCAGGTACTTGCACAGGCCCTTGGCGATGGCCTCGCCGATCTCCGTGGTGTGCTCCACGATCCACTTGGCACCCTCCACCGTGTCGTGGAATTCGCACTCACAGTACACCGTGGGAGCCGCCGGAGTCCGCACCTCGTAAAGGTTGGGGTTCTTCTGCACGTTCTCGGACGTTCCCGGCGTCAGCGGGGCCAGCTCGTTGAACACCGCCTTGCAGGCGTCGTACCCCTTGCCGGGGATGGCGTAGCAGAACAGCCGGGTGCCCATGACCTGCCTGTTGCAGGCGTTGGTGTGGACGCAGTTGTGGATGTCCGCGCCGAAGCTGTTGGACTGGGCGCAGCGCTGGGCCATGGTGGAACCCAGAGCCGCCACCTGCACCTCCACGCCGCTGCGGCGCAGGGCCGCCGCCTCCGCTTCGGCGATCTTCTGGCACTGAACGTGCTCGTTGGTATTGCCCCAGGCGTAAGCGTTGCTCACCTGGTCGCTGGGGCTGATGTAGACCTTCTTACTCATCGCTATTCTCCTCTCCCGGCAGGTTCTCCTCTGCCGTGTCCTCGGTGTGTACCTTCAGCTTTTTTAGCAGGGCCTGCATAAAGCCCGGCACCGGTGCGCCAATGGCCGAAACGTTCTCCAGAATGGACAGCAGCTCGTTGATGACCAGCCAGATGATGACGATGCTGGCAAACAGGAAGTCCACCGGCCAGCTCCAGCCCAGGCTGTCCGCCCCGTAGCGCAGAAGCCAGTCCACCACGCAGGCCACCCCGACGATGACCAGGTAGCCCACCTTTTTCAGGATGCCCCACAGGCCCACCCGGGAGGACAGCTCCCCGGCGTGCCAGGCTTTGGCCATGCCGGTGATGTAGTCCAGGACCATCACCACCAGCAGCACCAGCACCGGCACCAGCAGCTGAATGCCGTAAGCGCACAGCGCCCCCAGCGCAGCCGCCAGCGCGGCCTTGATCGTGTTTTCTTTCATGTAAAATCTCCTTTCCTGCCGCCTTGGGCGGCGTGATTACTGCGTGAATGCCTTGGCCGACAGATTGCCGCTGTTGTCCACGGCGATGGTGTACAGGGTGCCGTTGGGGGCCTGCACAAATACGTTGGCCATGTTCTGCTTGACCTCATCACCGAACTGCATGGGGGTGCCCACCCACACCTGCTTATAGGCGATCTCCTGGTTCTTGGTGATGATGGCCCCGGCGGCATCACCGTTGCCCACGATACGAATGAACCTCGCGCTGAGATCGTTAATGGTAATACTAAAGCCCTTGCCGTCGCTGTCGAATACTGCATCGTAGGAGGTCCCGGAGGTGGCTTTGTATGTCGCAGCGCCAGTAGACTCCTTCAGGTCATTGTACTGTACAGCAATGGGCCAGATGGAGCCGCCGCCGCTCTCAAAGGTGCCATCCGGGCAGCGCACCCGGATCACGTCCCCGGCCTTGCACCCGATATAACCGCTTGTCCACATGGTGTAGTTCCGCACGTCGGTACTTTCTGTACCGCTCCCGTTCAGGCGGGTTTGAGATTTAAAATTCGAACTCGATTGGTTCAACTGGTTCGTAAAATTCGGCTGCTGCTGGTATTCACCCTCGGCGGCCTGGACGAACGAGGTATCCGCCGGGGTGATGGGCGCGGCGACAGGCTGCCACCATCCGGAGCCGGTCCACCACTTGGACTTGCCCAGGCTGCTGTCCCAGACGGACATACCCGGGTAATACTTATCTGCGTCCAGAGACCCGCCCTGACCGGGCAGGGCAACGGTATCCGCCAGATACTGCCGGTTTCCGCTGGCGTAGCCATAGGGCACCAGCCCGGAAGGGGTAGGATAGAAGTAGCCGTTAAGCCCATCTGTCGCAAGAAAAATCTTGCTGTCTGCGCTGGGGATCGTGGCCAGCAGGTCGGGCAGCTGCCCGGTGCGCCCGGCGGACCGGATGATGGAAAACCCGATCAGCGACAGCGCAATCTGCGCGGTGGGGCCGGTTACGTCCACAAGCGCTGTGTTGGTGTAGGTGTCGGCGCTGCGCTCATAGAGCTGGAGCCCGCACACGGTGACCGTTGCGCGGTTGGCCATCATGATGGGCACGCCTGCCGTCTGCCGCCAGCCGTAAAAGCCGTTAATGGTGAGATTGCTGTCCACCCCGGCGGAGACATACACCGCCGCGTCCTTGGACTCGGCCCCGCACCCGTTGAGCACCACGCCATTGCCGGTTATGCTGAAAATCGTCCCTGTGCCGCCGTCGCAGCACACCTGTGACAGGGAGCTGTAGGCGGACTGGATGATATACGGGTTGGCCGCGCCGCTGCAATAGACCCGTTCCAGGACGGTACTGGTGCCGTAGTCGATGTGGACGGCATTGGAGGCGCACACAAGATACAGGTCCGCCAGCCGCCGGGCCAGCTGTCCACCGTGGGCATGGCTTTGGCGGCATTGCCGGTTTTCTTGATGATGGCGGTGGACGGATTCTCGCCGATCAGCGCCGGACTGCGGCCCTCCCACCATTTGACGCCGTCGATGGTGGTCACCGCATCGCTGTAGGTCTGGATGACCAGCGGCGCGGTGATGATGTAGGTGCCCGCCGGGACATACACGGCCATGGCCAGCGTCGACACAGCCCTGTCAATGGCCGCCTGAATGGCTGCCGTGTCATCCGTGCTGCCGTCGCCCTTGGCCCCGAAATCCCTGACGTTCAGGATGCCTCCGGCTTTTTTCTTCCAGCTGGCAGGGCGTCCGTCCGCCCCGACGGTATCCACCGCAATCTGGTCGCCTGCGGACAGCCCCGACAGGCCCATTGCGCCGGCAATGGAGGAAGCCGTCACGCTGGCGTCGGACCCGGCGGGGCCTCGCGGGCCGGTCGCGCCGGTGTCGCCCTTGGGTCCCTTCAGATTGGCCAGAGCCACCACATTGTCCCAGTTTTTCCCATCGCCGGAAAACTGGATGTATCCGCCCTCCACCCGCATGGACGAGACCGCCGGGTGCTCCGTCAGATAATCCGCCACCGCCTGGGCGACGCTCTCCGGCTGCACCGCAATCAGCCGATTGAGCTTTTCCGTGAGCTGATCGTACACATCCTCCGCCGGGTCTGCCGGAGCGCCGCCGGGGGTGGTGACAGACGGCAGCACCCGCAGGTCCGCCGCCCGGCTGGTGTGCAGGTCCCCGGCGTACAGGCCCACGGACGCCCACCCCGGTGTGCTGAGCACCGGCAGAGCCGCCGTACTACCGGTGAACACCACGTCCTGATAGCTCCCGTCCGCCAGGTTTACCCGCATGGTTTTGGCGCCATAGGGGGTCCACTCATCGTCCAGGGCCCACACCACCGTGTAGTCGCTGTTGCCGCGGATCACGGTCCCTGTGCCTCCGGCCCGCTTGTCCCGAGTTTTGATCTTGATTTCAGGCATTTGCATCATCTCCCTTCGGATACGCCTGTACGCGGCGGAAAAGTTGCCCCCGCTGTTGCCGTCTCCGTTTTCGCTGACAGTTGACAGCATGGCCCTGCGATGCTACGGCTTCGCCCGCACCGGCGAGGACGCCGCCTATCTGGCCTCTGACATCCCCCTGGAGCAGGTGGAGCAGGGCCTGGCTGCACTGAAAACCCTGGGCGTTGGCGGCTTCAACGTCACCATGCCCTGCAGGACCGCCGTGGCGGGGCTGGTGGACGAGCTGCCCCCCGCCGCCAGACTCATCGGCGCCTGCAACACCGTTACCGTCAGCCAGGACGGCAGACTCACCGGTCACAACACCGACGGCATCGGCTTTGTCCGCAATCTCCACGAAAACGGCGTGGAGGTCCGGGGCAAGCGTCTGGTGGTGCTGAGCGCAGGCGGCGCGGTTACCGCCATCTGCGTGCAGGCCGCTTTGGACGGCGCGGCGGAGATCGCCATCTTCAACCGTGACGACGAGTTTTTCGCCAACGGACGGCACACTGTGGAGAAGCTGGCCCAGGCCGTGCCCGGCTGCAAGGCATCCATCACCCCGCTGGAGGACGGCGCAGCCCTGGCCGATGCGGTGCGTCACTGCGACATCCTGGTGAACGCCACCCGTGTGGGCATGAAGCCCCTGGACGGCGAGACGTTGGTCGATCCCGCCCTGTTCCGCGCCGATCTGGTGGTGGCGGACACGGTGTATAATCCCCGTGAGACCCGGATGATCCGGGAAGCCAGGGCCGCAGGCTGCCAGGCCGCCGTGGGCGGCATCGGTATGCTGCTGTGGCAGGGCGTGGCCGCCTTCAAGCTGTTCACCGGCAAGGATATGCCCACCCAGGAAGTGCTGGAGAAGTTCCTCTCCTGACAACGAGAAAGTGAGGTGCGACGATGAAATTCCCCAACATGTTTTCCCCCGTGCAGATCGGCACAGTGACGGTTCCCAATCGCTTTGTGGTGCCCCCCATGGGCAACGATCTGGCCAACACCGACGGCTCCCTCAGTGAGCGCTCCCTCTCCTATTACCAGGCCCGGGCCAAGGGCGGCTTCGGCCTGATCACCATCGAGTCTACGGTGGAGAAGGACAGCGAGCTGGGCGGCAACTTCCGCATCGCCTCCTATCCCACCGGCAAGGGGCAGATCTCCGAGGCCATCCGCTCCATGATCGTCCGGGCGAAGCAGGCCGGGGTGAACATCCGGCTGAACACCGAGGCCACGGAGGAGCCCCTGCGGGCCCTGGCTCCCAACGCCGTGATCCTGGCCACCGGCTCCGTGCCGCTGGTACTGCCCATTCCGGGGCTGGCCGACTGCGGCTATGTCACCGCTCAGGACCTGCTGCTGGGCAAGACCGCCGCAGGCAGGCGCGCCCTGGTGGTGGGCGGCGGCATGGTGGGCTGTGAGGCCGCCGAGTATCTGGCCGAGCGGGGCCATCAGGTGGCCATCGTGGAGATGAAGGACGTCATCGCCGCCGACGTGACTCCGGAAAACCGCCGCTATATGTTCCGGAACTTCGAGGAGGACCATGTGCTGCTGCAGCCCGGCGCCAAGGCCCCCGGCAATGCCGTTCTGGCCACCGGCGACGCCCTGGAGGCGGCGCTGGCCATCTGAGGCCCACAGAACCGGCAAATTATGACGTGCTGTGTCTTGGAGTGCAGCGGAAAGGAGTCGTCCAAAATGGTGAAAATCCCAACAGAAAAGTGGAGAAGCTGCTGCCGGAGGAGCGGCTGGGAGGCAATGGTCTCTTTGCCCGCATTACTGTTTTCCCCGGCAGGGAGATCGACTATCATGAGCACCACGGCGAAACCGAAACCTATCCCATCATCGCCGGCGAGGGCGTATACAGCGACAACGGCGCGGAGCGTGCCATTCACGCCGGTGACACGTTTTTCTGTGACGATGGCGGCGGACACGGCATCCGCAACACCGGGGCGGATGATCTGGTGTTCATCGCGCTCATTATCAGGAAGTGAAATTTGATATGGCAGGCATAAAAGGCACGCTTTTGCGTGCCTTTTATGCTGAGACTGGCTCTTTGACAGACAGAAAAAAGTCCGCGAAATCCTATGATTTCGCGGACTTTTTGGTACGCCCGACTGGATTCGAACCAGCGGCCTTTAGAGTCGGAGTTATCAGACCGTCAAGCCGGAAAGCCCTGCGGCGCAAGGGTTTGGTTGGTGTCGCACAAATTTCCGGCATTTTGGAGAAAAACCTCGGAAGCCTTGCAAGGCAGGGCTTCCGAGGTTTTTTGCGGTAGTAGTCAAACAGTAGTCTGAGCGCCCCACAGGTCATGCATCTCAGATGCAGCGGCTCCCGTTTTCAGCATAGCCCCGCCTTTCCATCATCTTTCGGAAAAGCTCCGTGATCTGCTCCGGCGTTTCATAAAAGCCACGCTTGATCCATTCGTCCAGGAAACCGAACAGGCCGTAGGAATAGAACCTCGCTTCGTAGCACTCGGCAGGATCTGCTCCATACTGTGGCATCATTACCTGATAAAAGGCGTTATAAACGCAGGTCTGGAGTTCTTCCCTGTAAATTTCGGAAAGAAGCTCTTTGATGGAGTAGTTAAAAGCAAAGAAGTCCTCCGCATTGTCAAGCGTATAACGACGCCGCTCTTTCATGCCGTGCTCATCCGCCCAGCGATGCCATAGTTGTATCAGCTTATGGAGATTATTTCAAGCGATCTGATTTACGCATAACAAGCTATCGGAAAGGCTGCTGTCAAACGACGGCGGCTTTTCTTTTTCGGGAAGTATTCAAGAAGTCATAAAGTTCCGTGAGTAATGGAAGAAGGCAGCGTTTACGAAAATGTCACAATTCAACGCAGAAAAACCTCAAATATTTTAGATAGCCCCACCATCAGAACGGATTGACAATTCGACAAAATGTGATATAATCCCACTGTCTGGAAAAATATAAAGTTGTAGCACAGAGGTATCTGCTCAAAAGCAGATGAGAAGGGAATCCGGTGGGAATCCGGAGCGATGCAGTCACTGTGTACGGGAGCGGCCTTGCAATCCACTGGGAAACTGGGAAGGGCAATGCCGTGACGAACGAAGTCAGGAGACCTGCCTCTGTGTGGAATCTCAAACCTGCTGCCAACGGGTTGGTTTTCCTACAAACTTATGATCCGTCGCGGAGCGCCGCACGGATGTATATGTAGTAAGAAGCTCCGAGGGCGGCTGTGTGAAACACAGCCGCTTTTATATTTCTTTCAGAACAAATATTTGGAAAGAGGTAGATCAACCATGAAGAAAGCACTTGCCTTTCTGATGGCGGCTGTGATGCTGATGAGCATGCTGACCGCCTGCGGCAACAAGGACAATGCCGGCAACAAGGACAACAACGACGTGAACACCGAGGAGACCGACAAGGCCGCCGCCGATAAGGTCGCCGCCCTCATTGACGCCATCTACGTGCAGGAGCGCACCGAGGAGACCGATGCCCAGTGCGAGGCCGCCAAGGCCGCTTGGGACGCCCTGACCGATGCCCAGAAGGCACTGGTGGAGGGTGAGGAAGCCAGCCCCGACTACTTCGGTCTGGACACCGGTGACGCGTCCAAGGACGATCCCCGCAACCAGGACGAGATCGGCGAGAAGGAGCTGCTGGTGGTGTCCTTCGGCACCTCCTTCAACGACAGCCGCGTAGCCGACATCAAGAGCATTGAGGACGCCCTGCAGGCGGCCAACCCCGATTGGTCCGTGCGCCGCGCCTTCACCGCTCAGATCATCATCAACCACATCCAGGCCCGTGACGGCGAGAAGATCGACAACATGGAGCAGGCTCTGGAGCGCGCTGTCGCCAACGGCGTGAAGCAGCTGGTGGTGCAGCCCACCCATCTGATGCACGGTGCTGAGTACGACGAGATGTGCGCCGCCATTGACAAGGTTCGTGACAAGTTCGAGTCCGTTGAGATCGCCGAGCCCATGCTGGGTGAGGTGGGAAGCGACGCCACCGTCATCAACACCGATAAGGAAGCCGTTGCCAAGGCCGTCGTCGCCGCTGCTCTGAGCGAGAGCGGTTACGAGTCCACCGCCGCCGCCAAGGAGGCCGGTGTGGCTTATGTGCTGATGGGTCACGGTACGGCGCATGTGGCGAAGGTCACTTACAGCCAGATGGCCACCCAGATGGACAAGCTGGGCTATGAGAACGTGTTCATCGGCACCGTGGAGGGCGAGCCTGAGAATACCTCCTGCGAGGCCGTGATCGCAGCTGTCAAGGAAGCCGGTTACACCACCGTGGTGCTGCGTCCCCTGATGGTCGTGGCGGGCGACCACGCCAACAACGATATGGCTGGTGCGGACGAGGATTCCTGGAAGACCATGTTTGAGGCCGCCGGTCTCACCGTGAACTGCCAGATCTCCGGCCTGGGCCGTATCGATGCCATCCACGCGCTGTATGTCGCCCACACCAAGGCGGCTATCGACGCCATTGCGTAACAAGGACTGAACGGGCTCCGGGGCGGTATACCATCGCCTCGGAGCCTTTTTCAAAGCAAGGAGGACTTTACCATGAAAAAAATTCTTTCGTTTCTGCTGGCCACTCTGATGATGACAGCGCTGCTGGTGGGCTGCGGGCAGCAGCAGACCGATGCCCCCGGCAACGATGAGCCCGACCAGCCCGCTCTGGCGGACGGCGTATACACCGCCGACTTCAACACCGACAGCAGTATGTTCCACGCCAACGAGACCTGCGACGGCAAGGGCGTGCTGACCGTGAAGGACGGCCAGATGACCATTCACGTCAGTCTCGCCTCCACCAGCATCGTGAATCTGTTCCCCGGTTTGAAGGAGGACGCCCAGAAGGACGGCGCCGTGCTGCTGCAGCCCACCAAGGATACCGTCACCTATCCCGATGGCCTGACCGAGACGGTCAACGGCTTTGATATCCCCGTGCCCGCACTGGACGAGGAGTTCGACGTGGCCCTCATCGGCAAGAAGGGCGTGTGGTATGACCACAAGGTTTCCGTCTCCAACCCTGTTCTGAAGGAGGATGACGGCGTGGACGCTGCCGCCATTACGCTGGCGGACGGCACTTACACCATTGAGGTGGGCTTCGAGGGCGGCTCCGGTAAGTCCCATGTGCTGACCCCCTGCACCCTGAAGGTGGAGAACGGCGCTGCCACCGCCACCATCGTGTGGAGCAGCCAGAAGTACGACTATATGCTGGTGGACGGCCAGCGCTATGACGTTCTCACCACCGAGGGCGGCTCCACCTTCGAGATCCCCGTGCGGGCGCTGGATACCCCGCTGACGGTGATCGGCGACACCACCGCTATGAGCACCCCCCACGAGATCGAGTACACCCTGACCTTTGATTCCACCACGGTGGCGGAGGCAGCCCAGTGAAACGGCTGACCGCCGCGGTACTGGCGCTGCTGCTGATGCTGTCCCTCTGTGGCTGCGGCACGGCAGACGCCCCTGCCAAAACAGATGGACAAACTGTCTCCGTATCGTGGGATGAGTTGGTCTTTGACCGTACCATGCCCCTGCGCTATGCCCAGCAGTTTACCGTAGAGTATGCCGGAGAGAGCTACAAGCGCATTACCATCAACAACGACCGGGTGTACCTGCTGGTAGCGGAGGGCGCGGCGGTACCGGAGGGCGTACCCGTCGGCGTCACCGTTTTGCACCAGCCGCTGGACCAGATCTATCTGGTAGCCGCCGCCGCCATGGACTACTTCGACAAGCTGGACGCCGTCGGGTGCATCACCCTCAGCGGCAAAAAGCAGTCGGACTGGTATATCCAACGTGCCAAGGACGCCATGGACAGCGGAGCGCTGGTATACGCCGGCAAGTACTCCGAGCCGGATTATGAGCTGATCTTGTCACAGGGTTGCGATCTGGCGGTGGAAAACACCATGATCTATCACTCTCCGGCGGTGCTGGAGCAACTGGAGCGGCTGGGCATCCCCGTGCTGGTGGAGACATCCAGCTACGAGACCCAGCCCATGGGCCGGATGGAGTGGATCAAGCTGTACGCGGCGCTGCTGGACAAGGAGGACGAGGCCGAGGCGCTGTTTAATGAGAAGATGGACAGCGTGGCGGACGTACTGGAGCAGCAGCCCACCGGCAAGACTGTGGCGTTTTTCTACATCACCAGCAGCGGCGCTGTAAACGTCCGCAAGTCCACGGACTATGTGGCGAAGTGCGTTGCCATCGCAGGCGGAGACTATGTCTCCTTCGACGAATCGGCGGAGGACAACGCCCAGTCCACCGTCAACATTCAGATGGAATCCTTCTACCACGGTGCAGTGGACGCCGATGTGCTGATCTACAACAGCATCATCGATGGCGAGCTGCACACGCTGGACGAATTGGTGGCACTGGATCCACTGATGGCCGACTTCAAGGCCGTCAAGAGCGGTAATGTGTGGTGCCTGACCAAAAACTTCTATCAGGAGTCGCTGGAGCTGAGCGATCTCATTCTGGACGTGAACCATGCGTTGAACGACGCGCCGGATACGGCTTTTCACTTTCTGACACGGATGAAGTGAGCATTTTTTACATCATAAGGAGGAGCGGCATGAAGAGAAACCGAACACTTCGCATCTGGGGAGGCTTCTTGCTGCTCCTCCTGCTTTTATTCACATTTTTGATTTGGAATATCTTCGCGGGAAGCGTTTCTCTTTCCGCGTCTGAGATATGGCGGATCCTGCTGGGGGGCGATGTTGGCTTTACCCAGAGCCAGATCATCGTAAAGATCCGTCTGCCCCGGCTCCTGTCGGCGCTGATCCTGGGCGGGGCGCTGTCCCTGTCCGGCTATCTGCTGCAAACCTTCTTCCACAACCCCATCGCAGGCCCCTTCGTGCTGGGCATCTCCTCCGGCGCAAAGATGACGGTGTGCGTGGCCATGCTGGTGCTGCTGAGCCGTGGCAAGACCACCTCCTCCGCCATTCTCATCGCAGCGGCCTTCGTGGGAGCTATGGTATCCATGGGCTTCGTGCTGCTGATCTCCCAGCGGGTCAAGCGCATGAGCCTGCTGGTAGTCTGCGGCGTGATGATCGGCTATATCTGCTCGGCACTGACGGATTTTCTCGTGACCTTTGCCGACGATTCCAGCATCGTGAATCTGCACAACTGGTCTCTCGGCTCCTTCTCCGGCATGAGCTGGGACAACGTAAAGACTATGGCCGTTGTCTGCGGCATCACGCTGCTGCTGACCTTCCTGCTTTCCAAGCCCATCCGGGCGTACCAGTTGGGCGAGGTCTATGCCCAGAATATGGGCGTCCCCCTGCGGGCCTTCCGGACGGCGCTGATCCTGTTGTCCAGTGTGCTGTCCGCCTGCGTCACGGCCTTTGCCGGCCCCATCTCCTTTGTTGGCATCGCAGTGCCGCACCTGATGAAGTCCCTGTTCAAATCGGCGGAGCCGCTGTGTATGATCCCAGCCTGCTTCCTGGGCGGCGGCGTGTTCTGCCTGTTCTGCGACCTCATCGCCCGCACCGCCTTTGCCCCCACAGAGGTGAGCATCAGCTCCGTCACGGCGGTATTCGGCGCACCCATCGTCATCTACATGATGATCCACAGAAAGGCGGCGTGAGTATGGCAGCATATCTGGAAACCAAGGCGCTTGCCGTGGGCTACCACGGCAAGCCGCTGATTGAAGATGTCGCCCTCCATGTGCAGCGGGGCAAGATCGTGACGCTCATCGGCCCCAACGGGTCGGGAAAATCCACCATCTTAAAAACCATTATCGGCCAGCTCTCCAAGGTGTCCGGCACAGTGTTTCTGGACGGCAAGGCCATGGAGGAGCGCAGCCGCAATGAGATCGCCCGGCGCATGGCCATTTTGATGACGGCCCGCATGGAGCCGGAGCTGATGACCTGCCGGGACGTGGTGAGCAGCGGCCGCTACCCCTATACCGGGCGGCTGGGCATTTTGCAGCCGGAGGATCAAGCCATCGTGGAGCGCTCGCTGGAGCAGGTAGGCGGCATGGAGTTTGCTGACCGGCCCTTCTCCGCCATCAGTGACGGACAGCGCCAGCGCATCCTGTTGGCCCGGGCCCTGTGTCAGGAGCCGGAGATCATCGTGCTGGACGAGCCCACCAGCTTTCTGGATATTCGCTACAAGTTGGAGCTTTTGACGGTGCTCAAGCGCATGGTGCGGGAGAACGATCTGGCGGTGCTGCTGTCCCTCCACGAGCTGGAGCTGGCGGAGCGCATTTCCGACACGGTGGTGTGCGTGGCGGGCGACCGCATCGACCGCATCGGCACCCCGGAGGAGATTTTCACCCGCGAGTATATCGCAAAGCTGTACCGGATGGAGCACGGGAAGTACGACCCCTGCTTCGACAGCCTGGAATTTGTGCCGTAAGGAGTGCTATCATGGAAAAACAAGGTGTTTTTTACGCCGTCAGCGTGGGTCCCGGCGACCCGGAGCTGCTGACCCGGCAGGCGTGCCGGGTCTTGACGGACTGCGGCGTGGTGGCCGCTCCCCGGATGAAGTCCGGGCGGATGCTGGCGCTGGACATCGCCGCCGGTGCTGTGGATATGCAGGGCAAGACCATATTGCCGTTGGATTTCACCATGGCGCGTGACGCGGCGGTACGGGAGGACAGCTACCGCACGGCGGCTGCCGCCATCGAAACGGCACTGGCGGCCGGGCAGGACGTGGCCATGGTCAATCTGGGCGACGTGTCCGTGTACGCCACGGCCTACTATATTCTGGAGCGCATCCGCTCTGACGGGTTTAAAACGGTGATGTGTTCCGGCGTCACCAGCTTCTGCGCCGTGGCGGCGCGGCTGGGGCGCAGCCTCACCCGCATGGAGGAGCCCCTCCACATCCTGCCGGGCAGCGCCGATCTGGACAGTGCGCTGACGCTGCCGGGAACGAAGGTTATCATGAAGTCCGGCAAGGCCATCCACGAGACGGCGGCGGCGCTGGAGCGCCGCGGCCTGCTGGCAAATGCCGGGATGGTGGCAGATTGCGGACTGGAAACAGAGCAGGTCTACACCGACCTGCGGCAGCTGCCGGAGGAGATCAGCTATTTTGCCACCATCGTGGCGGATTGAGAGGTCGCTATGGAGCAAAAAGTCCCCCGCTTGGTGCTGGCCGGTACCAACAGCGGCTGCGGCAAGACCACCGTCACCTGCGCCGTTTTGCAGGCGCTGGTATCGCGGGGTCTGCGGGTAGGCGCGGCAAAATGCGGCCCGGATTACATTGACCCCATGTTCCACAGCCGGGTTATCGGCGCGAAAAGCTCCAATTTGGACAGCTTCTTTTTTGACCGCGACACCATGCGCTATCTGCTGGCTCACAACGGTCAGGACTGCGATATCACGGTGATTGAAGGGGTCATGGGCTATTATGACGGTCTGGGGCTGACATCCACCCGCGCCAGCACCTACGAGGCGGCGCGCTCGACCGACAGCCCCGTGGTGCTGGTGGTCAACGCACGGGGGGCGGCGTTGTCCGTTGTGGCGGCGGTGCAGGGCTTTCTGGACTTCGCGCCGGACAACAACGTGCAGGGCGTCATTCTCAACGGGTGCAGTGCCATGAGCTACGGTGCGCTGGCGCGGGAGCTGGAAAGCCGGCTGGGCGTCCGCGCCTGCGGCTATCTGCCCAGGCTGCCAGAGTGTACGCTGGAGAGCCGCCACCTGGGGCTCATCACTGCGGACGAGGTAGCCGACCTGCAAGAGAAGCTGCGCAAGCTGGCGGCCGAGGCAGAAAAAACGCTGGACATAGCCGCCCTGCTGGAAATTGCGGCTGCCGCGCCGCCGCTTCGCTTTACGCCGCCGGTATTGCCGGAAAAGGGCGCGCCGGTGCGGATCGGCGTGGCCCGTGACCGGGCGTTCTGCTTTTACTACGAGGACAGCCTCGACCTTTTGCGGCAGCTGGGCGCGGAGCTGGTGCCCTTCAGCCCCCTGACGGATGAACGGCTTCCCAACGGTGTACAGGGGCTGTACTTAGGCGGCGGCTACCCGGAACTTTACGCGACGCAGTTGGAGGAAAACCGTACCCTGCGCGGGCAGCTTCGGGAGGCCGCACACGCGGGAATGCCCTGTATCGCCGAGTGCGGCGGCTTCATGTATCTGACGCAGTCCATCGCAGGCCGCGCCATGGTGGGTGCGCTGCCGGGGGACTGCTTTGATACGGGGAGGCTGACCCGGTTCGGCTACATCACCGCCACGGCGCAGGCGGACAGCCTCCTCTGCCGCGCCGGAGAGCAGGTACCCATGCATGAATTCCACCACTGGGATACCCCCCAGCCCGGCGGCGCTTTTCTGGCGGTAAAGCCCTCCGGTAAGCAGTGGCGCTGTGCGTATGCCACGGACACTCTGTACGCGGGCTTCCCCCACTTCCATTTTTACGCCAAGCCCGTCATGGCACAGCGCTTTTTGGCGGCTTGCAGAAAGGAGACGCTATGATGGAGCAAATGAAGCCTATGGACATTGAGAAGCGCAGTTTCGCCATCATCACCGAGCTGCTGGGCGACCGGCGGCTGGACCCGGAAAACGAGCTGGTCATCAAACGGGTCATCCACACCACGGCGGATTTTGACTATGTGGACAATCTGGCCTTTTCCGGCCACGCGGTGCAAAAGGCCATCGCCGCTCTACGGGCGGGCTGCGACATCGTCACCGATACCCAGATGGTCAAGGCCGGGATCAATAAGACGATCCTCGCCTCGCTGGGCGGAGAGGTACACTGCTTCATGTCGGACGCGGACGTGGCGGCGGAGGCTAAGGAGCGGGGCGTGACCCGTGCCTTTGTATCCATGGAGCGGGCGGCAGCCCTGCCTAAGCCCTGCATCTTCGCCATCGGCAACGCCCCTACGGCACTTTTTTCGCTGGAGGAGCTGATGGAGGCCGGCAAGCTCCGTCCCGCCCTCATCATCGGGGTACCGGTGGGCTTTGTGAATGTGGTGGAAAGCAAGGAGCGCATCATCGAGGCCGCTGCCGCGCCCTACATCGTGTCCCGGGGCCGCAAGGGCGGCAGCAACGTGGCGGCGGCCATCTGCAACGCCATGCTCTACCAGATCAGGCGGTAGGTTATGAAGGAATTTATCATACGGGACGGAAAAAAGCTCCGTCTGGGCTACACCACCGGCTCCTGTGCCGCGGCGGCGGCCAAGGCCGCCGCATGGATGCTGCTGAGCGGCAGCAAAAAGGAGTCCATCCGCCTGCTGACACCCAAGGGCATGGAGCTGGCATTGGCGGTGGAGGACATCTATCTGTCCCCGGACTGTGTGCGCTGCGCCATCCGGAAGGACAGCGGCGATGACCCGGATATCACCCGTGACACCCTGATCTATGCCGAGGTGCGGAAAACAGAGACTGTTGGCATTGTCATCGACGGCGGACAGGGCGTGGGCCGGGTAACCAAGCCGGGTCTTGACCAGCCGGTGGGCGCGGCGGCCATCAACTCTGTACCCCGCCGGATGATCCAGGAGACCGTGGAGGAGGTCTGCGGCCTGTTCGGATACACCGGCGGCATGTATGTGGTAATCTCCGCTCCCGACGGCGAGACGCTGGCGAAAAAGACCTTCAATCCCCGGCTGGGCATTGAGGGCGGCATCTCCATCTTAGGCACCACGGGGATCGTAGAGCCTATGAGCGAGCAGGCGCTGGTGGACACCATCCATGTAGAGCTGCGGCAGCGGCGGGAGGGCGGCGCGGATTATGTACTGCTGGCCCCCGGCAACTACGGCGCGGACTATATCAAGAGTGCCATGGGCATCGACCCCGCCACGGCGGTGATGACCTCCAACTTCATCGGCGACGCGCTGGAGATATGCCGGGAGCTGGGCTTCAGAGGGGCGCTGCTCATCGGTCATATCGGCAAGCTGGTAAAGCTGGCGGGCGGTATGTGGAACACCCACTCCCGCTACGGCGACTGCCGCATGGACATCCTGACGGCCTGTGCCGCCGCAGAGGGGCTGCAAGGCGGTGCGGCGGCGGAGATGCTCTGCTGCGCCACCTGTGACGACGCCCTGCGGCTGTTGAAGGAGCAGGGACTTTATGACGCAGTGCTGCACCGGCTGGCCGGGCGCATTGACGACATGATGCACTATAAATGCAGTGATATAGAGACGGGAGCCATCCTCTTTTCCAAGGAATATGGCTATCTTTGTGAGACGAAGGGCGCATCCAAGCTGCTGCGCCGGATAAAGGAGGACTGACAATGGTACATTTTGTGGGAGCGGGCAGCGGCGCTGCCGACCTCATCACCGTCCGAGGCGCCAAGCTGCTGGGCGAGGCCGACGTGGTGATCTACGCCGGCTCACTGGTGAATCCGGCGCTGCTGGACTACACCAGGGAGGGCTGCGAGATCCACGACAGCGCCAAGCTGACGCTGGAGGAGGTTATCGCCCTCATCGAGAAAGCGGAGGCGGAGGGAAAGACCACGGTGCGTCTGCACACGGGGGATTCCAGCATCTATGGTGCGGTGCGGGAGCAGTTCGACGAGCTGGAAAAGCGGGACATTGTCTACGATGTCTGCCCCGGCGTAAGCGCCTTCTGCGGCGCAGCGTCCGCGCTGCGGGCGGAGTACACCCTGCCCGATGTGAGCCAGACCGTCATCATCACCCGCGCCCCGGGCCGCACCCCGGTGCCGGAGCGGGAGTCCATCCGCTCGCTGGCGGCCCATCAGGCCACCATGGTGCTGTTTCTCAGCACCTCACTGACAGAGCTTCTGCAAGCCCAGCTGCTGGCGGGAGGCTATACCGCTGACACCCCGGCGGCGGTGGTCTACAAGGCCACTTGGCCGGAGGAGAAGATCTTCCGCTGCACGGTGGGGACGCTCCACGAGACGGTGACGGGCAACGGTCTGACCAAGACCTCGCTGATCGTGGTGGGCAACTGTCTGGGTGACACCTATCTGCGCTCGCTGCTGTATCACCCCAACTTTACAACAGAGTTCCGCAAGGGGGCGCAATGAGAGCCGCCCTGTTTGCCTTCAGCCGGGGCGGCTGCGCCACGGCGCGGCGGGTGATGACAGCGCTCCCGGAGGCAGTGTTCGTGTGCTACACCATGGAGCGGTTTGAGGAACCGGAGTTTCTGCCGCTGGACAAGGCGGTGTACGGCGCGTGCTTTTCCTCCATGGACGCACTGATCTTCGTGGGGGCCTGCGGCATCGCCGTGCGGGAGATCGCCCCCTATGTACAGAGTAAAAAGACCGACCCGGCGGTGCTGTGCATCGACGAGGCGGGGCGGTTTGTGATCCCCCTGCTCTCCGGCCACATCGGCGGCGCCAACGCGCTGGCGGTGGAGCTGGCGGAAAAGCTGGGGGCCACGGCGGTAGTCACCACCGCCACCGATGTCCGCGGCAAATTTTCCGTGGACGCATGGGCTGCCCGGCACGGCTGCGTCATCTCCGACATGGGGCTTGCCAAGGCGGTTTCGGCGGCGATCTTAGAGGAGGATATCCCCCTTTGCAGCCAGTTTTCTCTGCCCGCCCCCCTGCCGGAGGGTACGTTTGCCGGGGAGAGCGGCCCGCTGGGCGTTTTCATTGGCTGGCGCACAAAGGCACACTTCGCCCGCACCCTGCGGCTTATCCCTCGCGTACTGCGGGTAGGTGTAGGCTGCCGGCGGGGCATCTCCGCCGGGGCGGTGGTGCGTGCGGTGCAGACAGTGTTCGCGGAAAATGGGCTGGACACGGCGGCCATCTGCGGCGTCTGTTCCATCGACCTGAAGCAGGACGAGGCAGGCCTGCTGGCCGCCTGTGAGAAAAACAACTGGCCGGTGCATTTTTACACGGCGCAGCAGCTGCGGGATGTGGCGGGTGACTTCACTCCCTCCGACTTCGTCTGCTCCGTTACCGGCGTGGACAATGTCTGTGAGCGGGCGGCGCTGCTGGATGCCGAAAAACTGATCGTACAAAAAACAGCGCGGGACGGCGTGACCGTCGCCGTTGCGGCGGAGCATTGGGAGGTGCGCTTTGGGTAAGGTAACTGTAGTAGGTATCGGGCCGGGCAGCTATGAGGATATGACCATTCGGGCGGATACCGCCCTGCGGGCGTGTGACGCCATCGTAGGCTACCCGGTGTATGTGGATCTGGTGCGGGATCGCTACCCCGGCAAGGAGCTTCACTCCACCCCCATGACACGGGAGGCCGAGCGCTGCCAGCTGGCGCTGGAGCTGGCGCGCAGCGGTAAGACCGTTGCCATGGTCTGCTCCGGTGACAGCGGCATCTACGGCATGGCGGCGCTGGTCTATGAGCTGCGGGGCGAGGCGCAGGAGCCTGAAATTCAGGTGGTGCCTGGTCTGACGGCGGCTTGCAGCGCCGCAGCGGTGCTGGGTGCGCCGCTGACCCACGACTTTGCGGTCATCAGCCTCAGCGATCGGCTGACGCCGTGGGAAACCATCGAAAAGCGGCTGGACTGCGCGGCGGCGGCGGATCTGACCATCGCCCTGTACAACCCCGCCAGCCACGGCAGACCCGACCACCTGAAGCGGGCCTGCGATATCCTGCTGCGCCGTCTGCCGGGAGAGCGGCTGTGCGGCATCGTGCGCAATATTGGCCGTGAGGGGCAGAGCAGCCGCATCCTGACGCTGGCAGAGCTGCGGGAGGCGGAGGTGGATATGTTCTGCACCGTGCTGATCGGCAGCGCCGTCGTCAAAACGGTGGCCGGTCAACTGGTCACACCCAGAGGATACCGCAATGTGTAATATCTGCGTGTTTGCCGGCACCACGGAGGGCCGGGAGCTGGTGGAATTCCTGGCCGGACAGCCGGTGCAGGCTACGGTATGCGTGGCCACGGAGTACGGTGAAACGCTGCTGCCGGAGGCGGAAAACATTACGATTCTGGCGGGACGCATCCCGGTAGAGGACATCATCCGGATGCTGCAAAGGATGCGGTTCGATCTGGTCATCGACGCTACCCACCCCTATGCCACCTCCATCACCGAGAGCATCTGCACAGCCTGTCGGGAAACGGAGACGGAGTATCTGCGCCTGCTGCGGCAATCCTCCGAACAGACGGAGGATGTGGTCTGCGTGGAGAATGCGGCGGCGGCCGCCGCATTTCTGGAGAGTACGCGAGGCAATATCCTGCTGACCACCGGCAGTAAGGAGCTGGCGGCGTATAGCGGCATCCCCGATTTTACCCAGCGGGTATACGCCCGGGTGCTGCCCATGGATGCCTCGCTGGAGGCCTGCCGCGCAGCAGGGCTGAAGGCCGCCCATATCATCGCCATGCAGGGGCCTTTCTCCGAGGAGATGGATCTGGCCACACTGCGGTTTGCCGACGCCGCATGGATGGTGACCAAGGACGGCGGCGAAGCCGGCGGCTTTCCCGCTAAGGCATCCGCCGCCCGGAAGACGGGCGCAGGTCTGGTGGTCATTGGCCGCCCGCCTCAGCGGGAGGGGCTTCCCTTTGCGGCGGTGCTGGATGTGCTGTGTAAGCGGTTTGGCTGCACCGTCCGGCCGCAGGTGCGGATCGTCGGCATCGGCCCCGGCAGCCGGGAGGCTATGACCCGTGAGGTCAGTGAAACCATTGAGGCGGCGGACTGTCTCATCGGTGCAAAACGGATGCTGGAGGCTGTGGCGCGGCCGGGACAGCACACCTGCGACGCCATTGCGCCGCAGGATATTGCGGACTTTATCCGCACCCACTGGGAGTACCGCCGCTTCGCGGTGGTCATGTCCGGCGATACCGGCTTCTTCAGCGGCACGAAAAAGCTGCTGCCCCTGCTGGAGGGCTGCGACACGGCGGTGCTGCCGGGTTTGAGCTCATTGTCCTATCTGTGCGCCCGGCTCCGGACCTCCTATGAGAATGTCCGGGTGGTGAGTCTCCACGGGCGGCAGCACAACATTCTGCCGGAGGTGCGGGCAACCAGCCGCCTCTTTGCGCTGGTAGGCGGCGAGCGCGGCATCAACGATCTGTGCCGTACGCTGACAGAGGGTGATCTGGGCCATGTCTCTGTGTATGTGGGCCAGCGGCTGGGCTACCCAGATGAGCGCATCGTGCGCGGCACGGCGGCGGAACTGACGGATGGTGTCTATGCCCCTCTGAGCGTGGCGCTTATCGAAAACCCCCATCCCGACGCGGTGGTCACACCGGGTCTGCCGGATGACGCCTTTCTCCGCAGTGCGGAGGGAATGCCGGTGGTGCCTATGACGAAAAGCGAGGTGCGGGCGGTGTGCCTGTCCAAGCTGCGGCTGACGGAGCGGAGCGTCTGCTGGGACATCGGCGCCGGTACCGGCTCAGTGTCGGTGGAAATGGCCTTACAGGCAAAGCAAGGGCTTGTCTGCGCCGTAGAGCGGCGAGAGGATGCCGCAGCGCTGCTGGGGCAAAACCGTAATCGGTTTGCATTGGAAAACTTACAGGTGGTCTGCGGCAGCGCGCCGGAGGCCTGCGTCGGCCTGCCAGCCCCCACTCACGCATTCATCGGCGGCAGTGCCGGCAATATGCACGAGATCGTGGCGCTGCTGCTGGCAAAAAATCCCCATGTCCGCATCGTGGCCACGGCCGTTTCGCTGGAGTCCGTGGCTGAACTGACGGACTGCCTGACGACGTTCCCCTTTGCGGAGACGGAGGTGGTGTCCCTGCAAGCAGCGCGGGACAGAAAAGCCGGAAGCTACCACCTGATGAGCGGACAAAATCCCATTTATATTTTTACGATGCAGGGCGGAGGAGAAACGGCATGATGTGGTCGCTTGCGGCACTTGTTATCGGCTTTTGCATAGACCTTCTGGTGGGCGACCCCCACGGCTTTCCCCATCCGGTAGTTCTGATTGGAAAATGTATCAGTGTGTTGGAGCGGGGGCTGCGGTGCATATGCCCCAAAACGCCCTCCGGTGAGCGGGCGGCGGGCGCCATCCTGTGGGGAGCGGTGGTCATCGTATCCACCGCCGTCCCGGCTCTGCTGCTGTGGCTGAGCGGTCTGGTCAGCCCGTGGCTGCGTCTGGCGCTGGAAAGCGTGATGTGCTGGCAGATCTTGGCCGTCAAGTCCCTGCGGGACGAGAGCATGAAGGTCTATGACGCGCTGGAAAGCGGGGATTTGGCCGCCTCCCGCCATGCTGTTTCCATGATCGTGGGGCGGGATACCGACCGGCTGGACGATGCCGCCGTGACCCGTGCCGCCGTGGAAACGGTGGCGGAGAACACCTCCGACGGCGTGGTGGCGCCGCTGCTGTTTCTGGCCATCGGCGGCGCGCCGCTGGGATTTTTCTACAAGGCAGTGAACACCATGGACTCCATGCTGGGGTATGTGGAGCCGCCCTATAAGAACATCGGTCTTGTACCCGCCAAGGCGGACGATGTGGTGAATTATATCCCGGCGCGGCTGTCCGCCCTGCTGATGCTGACGGCGGGCGGCCTGATGGGACTGAATATTTCAGCGGGCTGGCGGATCTTCCGCCGCGACCACCGGAAGCACGCCAGTCCCAACTCGGCGCAGACGGAATCTGTCTGCGCGGGGCTTCTGGGCCTGCGTCTGGCCGGGGATGCGTGGTACCACGGTGTACTGCACAAAAAGGAGTATATCGGCGACGCATCGCGGGAGATCACCCACGAGGACATCCCCCGTGTGTGCCGCCTGATGACCGTCACAGCGATCCTCACCCTGCTTTTAAGCTGCGGGGTCAAGCTGTCCTTTGCGCTATAAAGGAGACATAGATGCTGTATCAAACAGAAAATCAACACGGCGGCGATGTATACGGCGGCGGTATCACGCTGGATTTTTCCGCCAACACCAACCCCCTGGGTACGCCTCCCGGCGTACTGGAGGCGGTGTGCCGGGCTCTGCCCCGGCTGCACCGCTACCCCGACCCCTACTGCCGCCGGCTGGTGCAGGCTATCACGGGCCATGAGCAGGTGCCGGCGTCCTATATTCTCTGCGGAAACGGCGCGGCAGACCTGATCTACACATACTGCGCCGCCCTGCGGCCCCGGACGGCGGTGGAACTGGCCCCCACCTTTGTGGAATATGGGGCGGGACTGGCGCAGGTGGGTTGCCGCGTAGAGCGGTATTTCCTGCATCAGGCGCAGAATTTCGATTTGGACGAGAGGTTTCTGTCCTTCTTAGAGGAAAAAAAACCGGAGGTGGTATTCCTCTGTAACCCCAACAACCCCACCGGGCGGCTAATCCCGCTCCCTCTGCTGGAGCAGATCCTGCAATACTGCGCGGCACAAGGGGCGCGGCTGTTTCTGGATGAGTGCTTTCTCGATCTCACGGAGGACGGCGTCAGCGCCAAGTCCCTTCTGGCAGCGCACCCGGAGCTGCTGATCCTGAAGGCATTCACCAAGAGCTACGGCATGGCGGGCATCCGGCTGGGGTACTGCCTGTGCGCCGACAATGCGTTACTGCGCCGCATGGCGGCCGCGTCCCCGCCGTGGAACGTGTCCTCGCCGGCCCAGAGTGCCGGTGTGGCGGCGCTGGCGGAGCGGGACTTCCTGCAAAGGACGCTGTCCCTCGTCCACACGGAGCGGCGGTGGCTCACGGATAACCTGACGGCGCTGGGCTTCTGGGTATGCCCGTCCCATGCCAATTACCTGCTGTTCCGTGGGCCGCTGGGGCTGCGGGAGGGCCTGCTGCAGCAGGGTATCGCCATCCGTGGCTGTGGGAATTACAACGGGCTGGGTGACGGGTGGTATCGCATTGCGGTGAGGCCTCACGGGGAAAATGAAGCATTGATAACGGCCATCCGGCAATTCTGCAAGGAGAAATCACTATGGCAATGAATATTATGATTCAGGGGACCATGTCCAATGCGGGAAAGAGCCTGCTGGCGGCGGGACTCTGCCGCGTTTTGAAGCAGGACGGCTACCGCGTGGCACCGTTCAAGAGCCAGAACATGGCGCTGAACTCCTTCATCACCAAGGACGGCGGCGAGATGGGCCGGGCGCAGGTAGTGCAGGCAGAGGCCGCCGGGATCGAGCCGGACACCCGCATGAATCCCATCCTGCTCAAGCCCACCACCGACGTGGGCAGTCAGGTCATCGTCAACGGACAGGTGCGGGGCAATATGCAGGCCATGGAGTACTTCCACCGCAAGCGGGACTACATCCCCGCTGTGCTGGAGGCCTACAACAGTCTGAACTCAGAGTATGACGTGATCGTCATTGAGGGGGCAGGCAGCCCTGCGGAGATCAACCTCAAGCAGGATGATATCGTCAATATGGGCCTTGCCAAGCTGGTGGACGCGCCGGTGCTGCTGGTAGGCGACATCGACCGGGGCGGCGTGTTCGCCCAGCTCTACGGTACGGTGGCACTGCTGGAGGAGGACGAGCGCCGCCGCATCAAGGGCGTGGTGGTCAACAAATTCCGGGGTGACCGGGCCATTCTGGAGCCGGGACTGAAGACGCTGGAGCAGCTGTGCGGCATCCCGGTGGCGGGGGTCATCCCCTACGCCCACGTAGACATCGACGATGAAGACAGCCTGACCGAGCGGTTTGACCGCTCCAAAGAGCGAAAGCTCTTGGATATCGCGGTAATCCGTGTGCCGCGCATCTCCAATTTCACGGATTTCAGCCCCTTCGAACATTACGGAAACGTGTCGCTGCGCTATGTGGATCAGGTGAGTGACCTGCACCAGCCGGACATGATCCTGCTGCCGGGTACCAAGAGCACCATTGCCGACCTGCGGTGGCTGCGGCAGTCCGGTCTGGAGGCGGCCATTTTGAAGGCGGCTGACGCCGGCACGCTGGTTTTTGGCATCTGCGGCGGCTATCAGATGCTGGGGCGCACCGTGTCCGACCCGGAGCATGTGGAGGCCGCCGGTGTCACGGAGATCAACGGTTTGGGTCTGCTGGAGATGGACACCGAATTTCGGGGTGAAAAGGTGCAGACCCAGACGCGAGGCGTCTTTTACGGTGTGGAGGGAATGCTCTCCGGCCTGAACGGACTCGCCTACGAGGGGTATGAGATCCACATGGGCCGCAGTCAGCAGCAGATGCCCGCCCTCACCGGCAGCAGAAACGTATACGGCAGCTATGTCCACGGCATTTTTGGCGCGCCGGGCATCACGGATACGATCCTGAAAGCACTGTGCGCCAGAAAGGGCGTGTCCTTTGACGCGCTGGCAACCTTTGACGCCTGCGGCTACAAGGAACGGCAGTACGACCTGCTGGCGGACGTGGTACGCGGCGGACTGGATATGTCCTTTGTCTACCGGGTGCTGCGCCGGGAAGTATAACGAAACAAGTTCCAATGGAAAAAGGGGGAGAGAGTTGAGCAGGATATTATGCGTGATTGACGGCATGACGGATCCCCACTTTCAGGTGGAGCGATATGGCCATCTAGCGTCCATGGGTTCGGTGCGGTATGTGGATACCTGCGGCGGCTTCCCACCGGAAACACTGCACTGCGTACTGCGCCTGTTGGGGGTAACGGATCTGCCGGTACATCTCCGAGGCTATGTAGAGGCGCTGGGGGCCGGAATCCCCGTCCGGCCCGATGACCTGCTACTGCGGGGCAGCTGCTACACGCTGGATGGAGAGGGCTGCTGTACCATGCCTTGCTGTGCCCCGGCAAAGGTAGAGGATCCTGCATTTACCTATTACCGGCTGGGCGGCTATCAGGCACTGCTGGTATTTCCCCACATGGCGCATACTGTGAATAACATTGTAACGCAGATTCCTTCCGGCGGGCAGCGGGCACTGTGCCCGCAGGGAAGCTTGGTACTGCGCCATGCCTTTGAAAGACTGCTGACGAAAGAACGATGTATGCTTCTGTGGGGACAGTCTGTTCCGGTAGCACTGCCGCCATTTCCCCAGAAGAGCGCCGTGATCTGCGGCAAGGAATTGGTAAAGGGGATTGCCCGGCTGCTGCACATGGAGCTTTTCCCGGTAAAGGGGGCTACTGGCGATGTGGATACGGATCTGGACGCCAAGACAGAGGCAGCCCTGCGAGCGGCGGAACGCTGCCCCTTTGTGCTGCTGCATATCAACGGGGCGGATGAAGCGGCCCATCGCCACGATTCGGCGGAAAAGGAGACTTTCCTGCGCCGGGTCGATGATAGGGTGCTCTCCCGGCTGTTGGCGTCTGAGCATGAGATTGTGGTGGCCTCCGACCACGGAGCTGATCCAGAAAGCGGAGCCCATCTGGGTGGCCCACAGCCTTTTTTTACCAGCCGTTAAATGGTAATAGTCAAGATATGAAGACTGCATAACGGCGGCAAGGCTTAAAATCAAAACCACTGGCTTATGACTACAACGGCAAGCGCATCAACCCCCGGCAGAAAACCGTCCACCCGCCGGAGGAGCTGACGCCCAGGCAGGTCGAAAAGTGGCTCAACGAACAGGCCGTCCTCTTTGAGCGGGAATGCCGCCACACGC
>ERZ832317.1072-NODE-1072-length-36118-cov-5.700746_pt1 | contig 36118 bp, 29 predicted proteins | sample MGYA00519695_ERZ832317 | MGnify/ENA primary metagenome ERZ832317 (study PRJEB31850, sample SAMEA3708726) | human gut metagenome | biome: human gut; feature: human-associated habitat; material: faeces | place: China | collected 2014 ...
CTCTTTTTCGCTTGCGACATGTTTCTGCTTCGCGCAAGTGCGCATCTTCGCGGAGCATTTTTTGTTTCACAGGACGCAATTTCCTATGAAATAAAATAAGGGATCCCTGTATTTACAAGGATCCCCATGACGCGGAGACGGAGGGATTCGAACCCTCGTGCCGGGATGAACCGACAAACGCATTTCGAGTGCGCCGCGTTACGGCCGCTTCGCTACGTCTCCAGATATTAGGTGTTTCTCTTCGAAACACCTATACTATTATACATGATATTTTGACTTTTGTCATCTGTTTTTTTCACTATTTACTGATAATACGCATCAATTCCGTTCGCAATTCCCCCGGCAATCAATTCCTGATAATCATCCCGTGCCATCTTCTGATCTTCTTCCGGGTTGCTCATAAAGCCCATCTCGACAATGGAAACCGGTATCTTACACCAGTTGATGCCGCTCATGCTGTCTGTCTCCTGCACACCGCGGTTCTTGAAGCCGGTTGCCGCGCAGACAGAGTCCGTGATCTTCTTGGAAAGAGAATAGCTTGCCGCGTGAAGCCCGCCGTTGTACGGGTTGGACGCCGTCTGGCACATGGAGAGTGTTCCGTTGACCGTCGTGTTGTCCAGCGAATTGCCGTGAATCCGGACGAAAATGGAGGCGCCGCTCTTGTTGGCGATCTCCGCTCTCTCCGCATTGCTTAAGTTGACATCGTTGGACTCGCGGATCATGACGACCTGATAGCCTCTCTCTTCCAAAATCCGTTTTAACTTCTTCGAAACTGATAAAGTCAGCTCATATTCCGGCAGCTTCGTCGATATGCCCTCGGTGCCGGAAGCCACCTTCGCCTTCATGGTTGAGGAGCCCGGTCCGACTGGTTCTTTGTCCGGATTGCCCTTTGCCTGATGTCCCGCGTCGATCGCTACGATACATCCGTTGGACACCGGTGCACCCTGTGCATCCGCTTCTGCCCCCTGCGCTGTGACCGTCGCTTCCTCACTGCCCGGCTCGGTCGTCGTCAGGTATTCGGAACGGATAAAACAGCTCTTGTCCTTATAAAGCACCTCGCTCCAGCCGTCTCCGATACCGACGCGCTGCACGCTGTCGCCCTGATTCAGCTGTGTCACAATCTCATACTCCGTTCCACAGCCCGAACGCACGTTGAGCAGGTTCTCAGTCGCATACACTGTCTCGTCGACACTCCGGAAGCCGCTCGCCGTCGTTTTGTCACTCTCCAGCTCGCTCTGATCCGCAACCGCCGCTGCATCCGCCTCCTGAATGCCCTGTGCATCTTCCAGCTCCAGACTTTGCTTTGCCGCATTCGGCACCTGTTTCTTCGCTGTCTGTTCCGCCGGTTCTGTCTCAGCAGCCGCCATCTGCACCTGCTTCTGTGCCTGATTCGGAAGGGTAAATCCCGCATGGCTTACGCCAATGGAACCCGCCGCGACCACAATCGCGGTCACCGCCGCCCAGAAACGTTTCCGGTAATCCGGTGTGCCTGGCTTTCTTTTTCTGCTTTCTCCTCTTGCCATTTATAAAAAACTCCAATCTTACAGAAGATTCTAACCTCTCCATGATCCGCGCATTCACTGTTTCCAATCAATCGCATCGCAGCACAACTTTGATGCCGACAGAGATTTCTGCCCAATTAAAATCTTCTTTCATTTCTAAATTATTCGATCGTACCGCCGCCTACGACATATTCGCCGTCATAAAAAACGACTGCCTGTCCCGGCGTCGCCGCTCTCTGCGGCTCATCAAATACGCATTCCACCCGATCTTCGCCAATCTTGCGGATCGTACAGGATGCCCCTTTGTGGCTGTAACGAATCTTCGCACTGACGCGCATCTCCTGATCGCCCAGATCCTCAATCGCCATCCAGTTGAGGTTCCGGCAGGTCAGGCGGTTAGAAAAGACGTCCTCATTTTCCCCGATCACAACCTCGTTCGTCTCCGGACGGATCTCCGTCACGAACACCGGATGACCAAGTGCCAGATTTAAGCCCTTTCTCTGTCCCACTGTATAATGGGTAATTCCTTTATGATGACCTAAAATATTGCCGTACTTATCTACAAAATTGCCTTCGTCAATCCGGCAATCACTATTTTCCTCGATAAATTTTGCATAATCGTTGTCCGGCACGAAACAGATCTCCTGACTGTCCGGCTTGTGTGCCACCGGAAGTCCAATCTCCTCCGCCATCTCTCGAATCTTGTCTTTCGTATATTCGCCGACCGGCATCAAAGTGTGTGCAAGCTGATGCTGGGTCAGGTTATAAAGCGCGTAGGTCTGATCCTTCGCCGCCGTCGCAGACTTGCAGATCGCATAGCGGTCATTCGGCAGCTTCCTCACGCGCGCATAATGTCCCGTTGCAATATAATCAGCCCCAATTTCCAGACTTCTCTGCAAAAGGGACTCCCATTTTACATATCGGTTACAGGCAATACATGGATTTGGTGTGTGTCCGTCCAGATATTCCTGTACAAAGTAATCCATGACATTTTCTTTGAACTCTTTTTTGAAGTTCATCACGTAATACGGGATCTCAAGCCGTTCCGCAACCCGTCTGGCATCATCGACAGCGCTCAGACCACAGCAGCCGCCGTGCTCTTCCTGCTCTACATTCGTCTCATCCTGCCAGATCTGCATTGTGACGCCGATCACATCGTATCCTTGCTCTTTTAAAAGCCAGGCAGCCACGGAGGAGTCAACTCCTCCTGACATGCCGACTACTACTTTTTTCTTTTTCATCAATACTCTTCTTCGACGTCTTCCTCGCCGATATCCGTCTTCGGTTTTACGAGTCCTTTGATCTCAATGCCATTCTTCTGAGCATAATCCCAGAGAGCAGCGTGAATTGCCTCCTCTGCGAGCAGAGAACAGTGTACCTTAACTGGCGGAAGTCCGTCCAGTGCCTCCATAACGGCTTTGTTGGTAACTTCCATCGCTTCCTGAATAGTTTTTCCTTTTACCATCTCGGTCGCCATGCTGCTGGTCGCAACGGCTGCACCGCAGCCAAATGTTTTAAATTTTACATCCTGGATGATCTGGTTGTCATCGATATCCAGGTAAATACGCATAATATCACCGCATTTTGCGTTGCCGACGGTACCCATACCGCTGGCATTTTCAATCTCGCCTACATTTCTCGGATGCTGGAAATGATCCATTACTTTCTCTGAATACATCGGGTGTTTCCTCTCTATATCTTCATTCACTGTGGATGTTCATTTTGCTTAAAATGTCTAAATCTTACTGCTGCGGATGTTTCTTAATGTAATCCTCATACAGCGGAGACATAGAACGAAGACGTTCTACAATCTTCTTTAAGCAGTCTACCGTGAAATCAATCTGCTCCATGGTTGTCTCGGCTGACAGGGTCAGACGCAGGGAACCGTGTGCAATCTCATGCGGCAGTCCGATCGCCAGAAGTACATGGGACGGATCCAGGGATCCGGAGGTACATGCAGAACCGCTGGAACCACAGATGCCTTCCATGTCAAGCATGATCAGCATGGATTCACCCTCGATGAACTGGAATGCAAAGTTTGCATTGTTGGAAAGTCTCTGGGACGGATGTCCGTTGAGGCGTGCAAATGGAATTTCTTTTAATACACGCTCGATCAGGTGGTCACGCATCGCTTTTTCTTTTGCTGTGCGCTCTTCCATCGTCGCCATCGCAATCTCAACTGCCTTGCCGAATCCTACGATACCAGCCGTATTCTCGGTACCGCCGCGGCGTTTACGCTCCTGTGCGCCGCCGTGGATGAAGGAACGTGTCTTTAATCCGGTACGGATATAAAGGAAGCCGGTTCCCTTCGGTCCATTTAACTTGTGGGCGCTGGAACTGAGCATATCGATATGGCACTCATCTACATTGATCGGAACATGACAAAATGCCTGTACCGCATCGGTGTGGAATAAAATGCCGTGTTTCTTCGCAATCTCACCAATTTCCTTGATCGGCTCAATCGTACCGATCTCATTGTTTGCAAACATAACAGAGATGAGGATGGTGTCCGGACGGATCGCCTTCTCCAGCTCGTCTAATTTAACAACACCGAACTCATCTACATCCAGATAAGTAACCTCAAAGCCTCTCTGCTCCAGGTACTCACAGGTGTGCAGAATCGCATGGTGCTCAATCTTGGTCGTGATAATGTGCTTGCCCTTTGCCTGATATGCCTCTGCTGTGGAAATCAGCGCCCAGTTATCAGACTCCGTGCCGCCGTAGGTAAAGTAAATCTCGTTGGACTTTGCGCCCAGCGCTTTCGCGATCGTCTCGCGGGCCTGTGCAATCGCTCTCTTCGGCTCTGCCGAAAATTCATAAACGGAAGACGGGTTGCCGTAATACTCCGTAAAATACGGGAGCATTGCCTCCACTACTTCCGGACGCGTTTTGGTTGTCGCCGCATTGTCCAGATAAATCAACTGTTTCATAACTAATAAATCCGCCTTTCTTCTTAGTGTATGCACGCCTGCCTTTATTGTGATTGTATCACACGGAATCTCACGGCAGGAACTCCCCGCCTGTAAACATTTGCTGCGTACATAGTTTGTAGCAATAAAGGTAAAAGCTTCATCTACGTTCTTTATTATTATATAGGAAAATTGAAAAAATACAAGCAAGAATGAGCGGGTTTTTGAAAAAACCTAGTTGAAAATGGGGTATATAATGTGCTCAAGCTATTCCACCCTACTTATCCAGACAATAAAAAACCGTCCAGCTAGGAGGGGTCAACTCCTGACTAAACGGTTTTTTATTAAATCTTTACTCCACTTCTGCCTTGAAATCCGTTACCCAATCGGCAGCAATTCCGTGGAAACGCATGTTATCCTCCAAGAGGGAATCTTCGGATAACTGCTGTAGTGCTGTCATTGGCTTCTGACCGCACATGGAGGGTTGATGCAATAGGGTTTACATAAATAAAAAGAAATAAACTGGTAACGGATACCTGTCAATACTTATACATAAAAGGGATTGGTATAGAATCAGGTCGGTTCTTCACTTGACATATCGCTATTGTAATATTATTATATATTATTAGGATACTTCTAAGTGAAAACTCTTGTTTTTTCCTGATGGTTATAATATAACACGCATCAACTTGAAATGCCATCCCCGGAACGAGAATATAAATATTGTTTTTTTACAATAATATAAGCATTTAAAAATAGTCCTATAAAGCAAAGGCTAATTAAGCCAAATGGAGGCAGAAAAATGTATATTAAAAACCCGGAGTATTTTATTACCACCGTCCGTGAGGGAAGCATTTCCAAGGCGGCTGAAAAATTATATCTGTCACAGCCATATTTAAGCCAGTGTATCGCACGAACCGAAAAGGAATTAGGCGTCAAGCTCTTCGATCGCAGCCATATGCCGCTCAAACTAACTGAGGCAGGAAAAATCTATATGCGTTATCTGGAAAGTGTCGGAGTCCTGACCGGGCAGTTTGAGGAACAGCTCGGCGAGCTGAAAACGGGACGCAGCCGTACTCTGAATGTCGGCATGACGCTGTGGCGCGGATCCGTCCTGCTGCCGGATATCCTGCCAAGCTACTCTGAAAGCCACCCGGATGTCCGCATCACCTTACGTGAACACCACACTGCCCAGCTTTCCAAGCTGTTACAGGAGGATCAGATCGATTTCGCCCTGATGAATATGCCGCTCAATCTGGATGATTTCGTCTATGACACCGTCTTCAATGAGCGCCTCCTTCTTGTAGCCAGCAAGGACCATCCGGCTATCCGCGGTCTGGAAGCAGGCACTCCGGATCATCCGCTTCCAATCGATATGAAAAAGCTGCGCCGGGAACGCTTCATCCTGCTGCAGGAGGATCAGGTCATGGGACACGCCATGAAAAACCTCTTTGCCAAGATGAATATGGAGCCAAAGGATGCCCTATACACCACCAGCAGTACGACTTCGGTCAACCTGGCGGCAAGAGGGTTCGGCATCACCTTCCTCCCGGAAGGCGGAATCCGCCACACTGCCCACGTGGAGCAGCTTGCATTCTTCACCGTAGACAATCCACCGTTCAGCGTGCCGCTGCTGCTTTTATATAAGAAGAACAGCATTATTTCACCACACGCGAAGGATTTTATCGATATGGTGAAGGAGTATTACCGGAATCTGGAAGCAAACAAAATAAAAGAATAAAGCCATAGGCTCTATTAAGCACAAAAAGCACATGAAAGTCTTCTATTGTTCCCAAATGTCTTTCATGTGCTTTTCGCATTTGCTTCTTCTGCTTAAACTTCCTCTTGATCCAGCTCCAGTCCTTTGACCATATTTTCGAATTCATATAGTAGGTCAATATACTCTTTTGCCATGTTCCAAACAGGCTGCCACATCTCCCTCAATGTGGCAGCCTGCTCATCACTTTTTCATCAATCCTGCACTGCTCTTCCATGCCATCATCATAATATCCACTGAATCATCATATAGGTTGGCATTAGAAATAGATATGGGTTTACTACAAAGCTTTTTCATCTTTTCCTCACTTTCTATTTCGGTATGATTAAAAAGTTTCCTATCATCCAAAATATGCGCAGCAGTTACAGAACCGCTGCGCCAAATCCAAACAACTATTTTTAATTACCGCTGAATCGTGTTGGAATTCTGATTGTATGCTTTCGCTACGCACTTCCATTCACCATTCATCTTTAACAGAAGCAATACATCTGTGAAATCAATCCGATTGCCCCAGCCTTCTTCCAGAACACGTACAACCGCAAGTGATTCCTCTACCAGAAGTACATCAACGCGGGCTTTAAAATTGTCTCCACCAGGAACGGTATCTACATTATGATAAAACTGCTCAATCGAACCATGCTCCAGTTTTCCATCCAGATAGCCAAACAGAACCGCTTCATCGGTAAACAGCTCTTTCGCATATTTACTGTTTCCCTCTGCGACACTCTTAACAAATTTCATTGCTGCTTCTTCTACCGCCTGGTACTCTTTTAATTCTGCTCTCATAATCGTTTCCTCCTTAATGAATACATTTTAATTTTATGTAAAGCAATTTGCCTTATATGTTTATTTTCTTTCGCGGTGTCCAAGCTGTTCATGTAAGAGGACATCCATCCGCACATTCTTTTCGGTTCAAATTGACTTTACTTAATAACTATATTATAATTATATCAATAATAATCAAAAGAACAAGTACACACATAAAAGTGCAATACTAACCAAAAGGAGAGTGTAAAATGGGGGCCCGCTGCATATCAAAAGAACAATTGGAAACCACTGGATTTAGCTACACACTGTCATTAATCAACGGAAAATACAAAATGACCATCCTCTATACCCTGATGGAATTTGGTGTCGTCCGTTTCAATGAAATGAAAAAGTATATCGGTGGAATTTCTTACAAAACACTTAGTTCTACCCTAAAAGAACTTGAAATGGATCAATTAATTCATCGCGAAGAATACCCACAAATTCCTCCAAAAGTAGAATACAGCTTAACCGAGCGCGGAAAGTCCCTGATTCCCATTTTAGACGGAATGTGTGACTGGGGTGACAAGCATCGGCTATAATTTCATACCCACAAACGCCATCCTGGCTTTTCTTCTAAAAAGTGATGGCCGGCGTTTGTGCTCTTCACTCCGCTCTTCCATTCAAATATGCCTTTGAACCGTTTATTTTCCGAAAATGGGCAGCAATAGACATAAATTAAATGCTTTTTCCTAATTCATATGCCTGTTCCACTTCTTTTTTCCCGTCAACGTCTCCCGGCATCATATTGCCGCCCGCCAGGACATGGCCCAGATTTTTCCATCTTAAATGTTCCATCAGGTGATCGTAATATACCACCGCATCCTCAAACCCATTTCCTTCCGCTGCCATCAGAAGTGCAGATGACTTATTGCCGCGAAGGTAATTTTTATTTCCTTCTTCAAGTGCAAACAAACGATCCACTGCCGTCCGGAGCTGCCCACTCATATTCCAATAATATAGCGGTGATGCCATAACAACGACATCTGCCTCTTTCACCGGCTGATAAATCTGCTGCATATCATCTTTTTGGACGCAGGGATATTCTTCCTCATTTTTTCCTCCAAAACATCCTTTACAGCCATGGATCTCCATCTTTCCAAGCCGGAAAATCCGGACGGTATTTCCGGCCTCCTCGGCGCCTTTTGAAAATGCATTTACTAATGCAGCTGTATTTCCCTTTTCCCTCGGGCTTCCATTTAAAATTACAATTTTCTTATTCACAAACTCTTCCTCCATGCTTGAATATATATCAATACTCTGCCCCCTATTTCCGGAGCAGCCAAAAGACATTTAGGTAATTCTATCCTAAATGTCCTTCAGCTTTACCATTTACCGGCCTTTATTTTTCATAGACATCTGATACTTCTGCTTCTACATATTTTTTATAAAGCTCATTCCACTCATTCTGAACCAGTTCAGAGCTGCAATGCGCTTTAAAATCAGCCTCCTTTTCCCAGGCATCGGATACTACCATTTTATCAGAGTCCGTGATCGATTCACCAATCTGATAATAAATATTACCCTTTTGCTTGCGGAAGTTTTCAATCAGCTGCAAGCGTCTGAGTTCCGCTGCGTATTCACTTCTTTTCCCACTTTTAATCGTCAGTACTGCAACAAAGTTTGTCATCTTTCCATCTACCATTTATTTAATACTAATACTTTCAAGTTTACACGTTTTTGTATTTCAATAGTGCCGATTCCACTGCAACCATCCACAAAATCATCCTCTTACGCCTCTACTTCCCCATTTTTCAGACGTTTAAAGTAATCAAGTGTCAGTTCCCGCATTTTCGGAACCCAGAACATAATGCCAATGACATGAACTAAAATTATAATCATATTTCCGACATCTACCCACGGCAGAGCTGCATCTACACCAACCGTTCCGCCTAAGAAGCAAAATACAACTACCAGCACCTGCATTATTTTTCTGGCTGCTTTACCGAGCAGGTTCTCTGCCAGAATTCCGGAAGAAGTTGACATGGATAACGCCGAGGATGCTGCAAACAAAATCAAGCTGATGGAAGCTACCAGTCTTCCGATTAAGCCAATCGTGCCAAATGCATTGATTGCAAGGACAGAACCCGGAGCACCTGTTGTCCATGTTCCAGTTACCAAAATAACCATCGCACTGAATGTACAGATAACCATCGTACACATAAATACTTCAAAAATACCGAACATTCCCTGTTTTACCGGTTCATTGGTATTCGCCTGGGCATGAAGGATACTTGCACTTCCGTTTCCGCCATCATTCGAATAAACACCTCTTGCGCATCCATTTTTAATCGTAGCTGAGAGCGCCGCTCCTGCAAATCCGCCGGTTGCTGCCGTTCCGGTAAATGCGTTCGTAAAGATAGATACAAATGCTGGAACAAAATTTTGAATATTTAAAATAATCAGGATTGCTCCCGCTGCCATGTAAATAAATGCCATCGTCGGGACCAGTTTATCGGTTACCTTTACCAGGGCACCTAATCCGCCCAGGAGAACTGCAATAATAATCACGCAGCAGATAATGGTTGTAATCATTGGTTGGACGCCAAACGTAGCAACGGATGATGTAATGGCTCCTGTATGTACGCCGCAGCCAATTCCCATACCAAAGCAACAGGATACCGCCCAAATCCATCCAAGCGGTTTCCATATCTTCGCCAGATAAATATTGGCTCCGCCACGCCACTGTCCATTTTCATCTTTCTGCCGTGTGTAAACGCCCAGCAGAGCCTCCGCATATTTTAAAGCCATCGCGATAAATCCAATCACCCACATCCAAAAGACAGCTCCCGGTCCACCCAGTGCAATTGCGCTGCCGACACCAATGATGTTTCCTGTTCCGATCGTGTTGGCCAGTGTAGCCACCATAGCCGACCAGCTGGAAATACCTGATTCATCCTTATGATGTGCTGCATCTCCAAAGGTTGTCTTAAGCATATGTCCAAAATGCTTGATCTGTACAAAATCGCAGGCGACCGTGATAACCAGACCTCCGCCAATCAGAACAATCAGCATCGGAAGTGTCCACATCCACCCAGTAAACGCCATAATTGCATTATAGATTGCCATACGTATCTCCCTTCTTAATAAGCTCTGCTTTCTTATTACTCGTACATAGATGCAAAATATACAAACATCCGATCCTGATCCAACGTTCCACTAACCGGATCCGCATGCATCAGTTCCGGATGCCACTGAACCGCGATAATCGGAAGTTCCTTATGGACCATTCCCTCTATAATGCAGCTTCGTTTACACTCCACTTCAACTTTTTCTTCATTTTCAATTTTTCTCATCCATTCTTCTTTTTCTTCTTTTGAAAGGATTCCGGAAAACCATACCTGGCCAATCTTAAATCCCTTTCCCGGCTTCTTAACCGCCTGATGATGTGCAGAGTTTACAATTCCGCTCGCCCCATACATCAGCTCAAACGGTGTTCTCCGGATATTAATCGTATTATGCAGCTTAATTTCACCTGACTCATATGTATGCATATTGCCTTTTTCCAGATCCTGGATAATGGTTCCTCCAAAATATATGTTGACAAGCTGCATTCCTCGGCAAATCGCTAAAATTGGTTTTTTAGCCTTAACGGCCGCGTCCACAACTGCAAGCTGAAGCTCATCCAGTTCCCGGTCCAGATTTTTGCTGCCCTGATTCTCTTCCCCATAGAGAGCCGGGTCCACATCCGGAAGACCGCCTGGAAACAAGATGCCATCGCACTCTTCAACCACCTTTGGATCCAATGAAATAACCAGTTCTGTATCCAGATTTTTCATCGCATCTGAAATGCCATCATACATCCCGTGTTCGTCTCTTTCTCGTTCTACATACATGACTTTTTTCATTTGTTTGTTCCCCTCCTGTTTTGTCATTATAATAATTTTTTTGCAAAGCGATCTTTCTATAAGCTTGCTCCTATACAGCATTTGCAGTTCTCTTCCTCTTAAGAACTGTTCAAGTTGAAGGATCATGTCTCCAGTCATTGACAAACATCTGTAAAGGACAAACTGTAAAGCAAAATAATACTCAGACAGGTTGCCACACCTTCTGGATATGACAACCTGCTCAATTTTTTTATATGTGTATTAGGTTGTATGAAGTCTATTTCTCTATAATTCTAAAATTACTTACGAATCTTCTCCACAAATTCCTTCAGTCTCTTGCATCCCTCAACAACATTCTCATAGCTGTTTGCAAAGGACATACGGATATAGTGGTCGCCTTCGCTTCCGAATACATCGCCCGGTACCATTGCTACCTTGGCATTTTCAAGAAGCAACGGGGCAAATTCCTGTCCACTCATGCCGAGTTTTTCGATGTTGATGAAGATGTAGAACGCACCCTTCGGGCAGCGGCAGCTCAGTCCGTCGATCTCGTTGATTGCTTTAACTGCATAGTCGCGGCGTCTCTGATACTCTTTTACCATGTCTGCTACTTCGTTCTTCTCTTCTTTCAGCGCTACGACGCCGGCTTTCTGTACGAAGGAACTTGCACAGGTAACCACGTGCTGATGCAGCTTATTGACAGTCTTGACAATCTCTTCGCTGCAGGCTGCGTAGCCGAGACGCCAGCCGGTCATGGAGTATGCTTTGGAGAAGCCGTTTAATGTGATGGTTCTCTCCTTCATGCCCGGAAGAGAGGCGATGCTGATGTGTTTTGCATCATCGTATAACAGTCTCTCATATACCTCATCTGATATAATCATGATATCGTTCTTCACAGCAATCTCTGCCAGTTCTTTCAGCACATCCTCTGCCAGCACACCGCCGGTCGGATTGCTCGGAGTGATAAGAACGAGTGCCTTGGTCCGTGGGGTAACCTTTGCACGAATCTCATCGAGATCAATCTGGTAATCATTCTCCTCTTTCAATGTATAGGTAATCGGAACCGCGCCCAGAAGCTTCGGAACATTTAAGTAGTTTAACCAGCCCGGATTCGGAACCAGAACCTCATCGCCCTCGTCGAGAATTGCTGCCATGACATCAAAAACTGCCTCGGAAAGACCTACACTGACGATGATCTCAGTCGGTTTGTACTCTACATTGTTCTGCGTCTTTAATTTCCAGGCAATCGCCTCCCGCAGCTCCATGGTACCAAAGTTGGAAGTATAGAATACATCGCCTTTTTTGATATCCTCGATGCAGGCATTCTTGATGTATTCCGGTGTATCGAAATCCGGACGTCCTAACTCAAAGTGAATGACCGTCTCTCCTGCGCGCTCCATTGCCAGCGCCTTTTCGTTTACTTTACGGATTCCAGACGGAACCAGTTCATCCATTCTTTTTGCGAATAATTTATCCATAATAAAATCTCCTTTTCATTCTGCATATACTCTCAGATTCTCATTGGTCCGCATCTGCTGACACTTTTCCAAGAATATTTTATTTTTCCTGGTAGCCGGCCGGAATTCCGTTTTTCTGTTCTCCAGCCCTTACGCTGCCTTTGTCTCGGTTTCCGCACCAGTTCCCAGCGTATGCATCATGCCCTCGCTACGTGCTACCACCATGGTGGTTACCACATCACCGGTTACGTTAAAGGTTGTATTTGCCATATCAATCAGTCGGAAGATACCGGCAATCAGACCTACAATCTCCAGCGGAAGTCCCATGTTCGTCAGAAGAATCGTGGTCATGATGATCGCGCCTCCCGGAACACCCGGACAGCCCATAGCTACTAATACAGTAGAAATAATAATGTTTACCAATGCGGACGGTGTCAGGTTCATTCCATAAATCTGTGCCGTCATTACGATAGCCGCTGCATAGTAGATACATCCACCATTCATGTTGATGGTTGCGCCAAGCGGCAGGGAGAACGATGATAACTCGGAAGATACGCCAAACTCATCATTCGTAACAGAGGTTGTGATCGGAAGAGAACCGCTGCTGCTGGTGGTGCTGGCCGTTACAACCCATACTTTCCAGATACCCTGCAGCCATTTCTTTACCGGGAACTTTGCCAGAAGCGCTACCATCGGAATATACATCAGTAAAACAAGGATTACATCGGAAGCATAAACCGTGAGAATCAGCTTTCCGAGCGGTCCAAAGATTTTCAGACCATATGCACCAACTGAATCTGCTAACAGTGCACATACACCAATCGGAGAAAACTCCATAACAATGGCTGTGATTTTATACATTGCATTGGCACAGCTCTGTACACCTGCTAAAAGGCGTTCCCCCTCTTTTCCCATCATGATAAGTGCTACGCCTAAGAATACCGAAAATACGATAATCTGCAGCATATTTGTGTTGGTAAAAGAAGTGAAAATGTTGGATGGGAACATATCGATTAACGTATCAATGATACTCGGCATCGCCTGCGCCTCATAATCAGTCGATTGTGATAACGCGGTTAAATCAAATCCTTTTCCTGGATTGATGATGTTTGCCATGATAAGCCCTAATCCTACACAGAGTGCAGATGTCAGCGCATACAGTCCAACCACCTTCACGCCAATGTTCCGAAGCTTTTTCAAGTCTCCTAAGCTCGCGACTCCCGCTGTGATGGAAAAGAATACCATCGGAACGACAATCATTTTAATCATATTTAAAAAGATGGTTCCCAGAGGTTTTACAATGGTTGCTTTTTCTCCAAATACGAGTCCGATGACAATACCAAGGCCAAAACCGATGAACGTCTTTGTCGCCAAGCTCAATTTCTTTTTTTCTTTCATGAATATTCCCCTTCTTATGCAATACCCTCACTTACTGTTCACACATATGTGACCACCATGTTGTTTCACAGCACTTTCTATTTCAAAAGTGCCTGCTTTAAACAACCTCCTCTATGCTATATTCTCTCCCAGATTTCATTTCCCCAAATGTCCTCCGGGAGAGAGGTATCTGCAGTTCCGGGTAAATTTCCCAATTCACCTGCAAAACATGCCTTCCGTGAACTCTTCCGGATGTCCTGCATTCCGGAAATGCATCTTTGCCATGTTTTGCAATTAGTATGCTCTTGTCATCGCACCGTCTAACAGGATGGTCTGACCAGATACGTATGTATTTGCCTCGGAGCACAGCCATGTAGCCAGACGTCCGTATTCATCGATGGTGCCGTAGCGTCCCATCGGGAACTTCTTCAGGTCTTCCTTCTCGTAATCTGCTACGCTGATGCCAGCCTTGTCTGCACGCATCTTGTTCAGATTCTCAATTCTTGCGGTGCCGATACGACCTGGTCCAATGACATTGACTAAGATATTGTCTTTGCCGACCTCACTCGCTAGGGTCTTGCTCATGCCGACAACGCCCATTCTCATGGTATTGGAAAGAATCAGGTTGTCCAGGCAGTCCTTAACGGAAGAAGAAGTTGAGTTTACGATACGGCCGCCGCCGAGACGTTTCATGGACGGGAGTACCGCACGGATGGTTCTTACGTAGGAGAGCAGGCACATCTCAAAAGCGCCCTCCCATGCCGCATCATCAAAGCTTACGAACGATCCCGGCTTCGGACCCGGACACATATTTACGAGTGCGTAGATATCGCCCAGTGTTTCAACGGTGTGTTTTACAAGTGCCTCGATGTCCTCCGCCTTGTTAACATCGCAGAGGAAGGTCTCCGGACGGTTTCCGGTTTCTTTCTCAATCTCAGCCTGTGCTTCCAGAAGCTGATCTTTAAACGGTTCTGCGGTACAAATCATAACCTTTGCACCTTCTCTTGCCATCTCGGTTGCAATTCCCTTGCCAAGTCCGGCTGCTGATGCCATACAGAGAACTACTTTGTCTTTTAATCCTAAATCCATGTTGCTACCTCCTGCTTAAAATGAATATATAAAATAATTTGAATGTTCTTTTTGAATTTTTCGTTTTTTTGAAGTATCTTATTTCCCAAATGTATCTGATATGTGTCAGTTTCTTGGAATTGGGATGGCGCTTTCACGCCATCCCCGGTACATATTACAAGGCGATTCTATTTGGGGGAAATCACCATGCAGCCCATTTTTATCTCCATCCATCACGGATGAAATCTCATTTTTTACGCTTCTTTCTCCGGATGTTTCTTTAAATCAACAACCGGGTTTACAAGTGGTGTCATCTCGAATCCGTCCGGTCCGGTGATGCGGCACTCTGCTACATCGCCATCCTGGATGTGGAACGCTCTCGGTGTTCCGGTGGAAAGGATGTCTCCGGCGTACCAGCCCTGGATGCTGCTGTGCAGGGATACCAGACGCGGCGGTCTGTGGGTCATGTTTGCTACTACGTTTTCTGCATGAACTTCACCGTTGTGAACACTCTGAACCAGAAGTTCATTGACATCCGGTACCTCATCCGGGGTTACAAGCTCCGGACCGAAGGAGAAGAAGGTCGGGAAGTTCTTTACGATAGTTAAATATCTCGGATTGCCGCTTACATAATCATTTCCCTTTAAGATGGATTCCTCGGTCATATCAAGGATGGTGGTGTAACCGACGATGGCATCCTGCCAGTTTTCTTCGGATACATCTCTGCAATCCTTGCCCATGATGATTCCAAGCTCAGCCTCTGCGGTGGTTTTCTGTGCTTCTTTTAACTTCGGAAGCAGGATTTCATCGCCCGGACCAATCAGGGTGTCTGCCTGCTTGAAGAAGCTTCCCGGAAATCCCTTCGGAGCTGCAGAACCGATGTCTCCGGCATGGTCTGCATAGTTAAGGCCGATACCAAAGATACGTTTCGGGTTGCGGTAGAGCGGTCCGTATACAACTTTCTCGCTCGGAACCAGTCCCGGAATACTTTCCAGCTCTTCCTTGCCGCCTGCGTTATACCATTTTGTCAGTCCCGGAATCTGCTGCTTCTGGATGAGACTCATGACATCCTCGGCCCATGCAGTTCCCTTTGCTGCATTCAGTGCCTCAATCGGAAGCACTCCATTCTTTAAGACGATACCGGCTTTTTCTGTTCCGTTCACTTTGATAGTTGCAAATCTCATATGGTTTCCTCCTTTATCTGTCAGAGATTGCTTCTTCAGAAGTTCTATTTGTCTGTTTCTTTTCATTTTGTTTCAGCGTCTGAAACCCAACCTCTTGAAGCTCTCTGTTTCTTTCTGACATTACTTTACCATTCCCACCAAAAATGTTCCAACTCTCTTTCGAATATGGACGTATAGGTAAATGGTTATGGACCATAACGTGTCTAAAATGATACTTGACCTTCCCTAATAAGCGAAAATACGCCTGGATACAGGCTTTCCTTGTAGTTGGAGGAAGTGGAAATGCCTGTTCCAGACGTATGATTTTAAATATATATAATCGTTTTATTATGGCTTTTATAAGTTAATCATTCTAGTAGTATGTTTGATGTCCATAGGAGAATCCTTATGCCTGTCCATGGCACTGAGAATTTGAACACTTATTTTAATATGCAGCCTTGAAAAACGGCACCAGTGCAATCGCTTTCGCACAGTCATGGGAATAGCCGCCGCCCAGGCTCTGCATCCGAGTTTCTATTTTTTCAGCTACGGGATATACTCTAGCATTTTATCTGATAAAAATCCAAGTCACTTTTAAATATGGCTCTATAAGCAGATTCCTATCAATATTTTATGAAATTTTAAACTATTTTTTAGCCAGTAGAATGTATTTGATAAAATCATCTACTGTTGCCCCCACGCCCGGATAGCGCTTCATCGACAAAAGGATTGCACGCTTTGCCAGCGGATCGCCAATCTTGTAATAACAGAGTTTTTCCGTTTTCTCTGTGTATTTCAGCAGTGCATCCCTAAAAAAGATGATACCGGACTGTCCGCTCCGCGCCACATTATAGGCAGTCTGAAGCTGATCAAAATACATAATCACCTTCGGCTCGAAACCAGCGTGGGCGCAGATATCCATACTCCTTTTATAAGAATCCTGATTCTTTTTCAGCATCAGAAATGGTTCTTTCGAGACTTTGGAAAGGTCCACCGCACGCACCGCTTCATCCAGAAAACTCCGCTCCAGGATTGATTCCCTGGAGATCTGAAACTCTTTCAGCTTCTCATTCACAGCAAAGGAAGCAGGAACCGCCATAATCATATACTCATACCCCAGCGTCACACTCTCAAACATCTCCGGGTCGAGTGCCTCGACATCCATCGTGATATCAAACTGCCCGGTTCTAAGCCCCGCATCCATCCCTGAAATATCCGTCTCCGTCACGTTGATCCGGCACTTTGGATTCAGTCTGCAATAGCCCCGGATCACCTCCGGAAGAAAATACGCACAGAAATATCCGGAGCTTCCGATGTTAATCACACCGGAACGGATACCCGCCAGCTCTGCAAAATGCTGCTCCATCTCATTGCTGAGCTCGTATATCTTCCGCGTTTTTTCCAGATAATACTGCCCCGCCGGGGTCAGTGCCACCGGGTTCACATTCCGGTCAAAAAGCGAGATCCCATATAACTCTTTCTCAATCTTTTTAATCGCACCGCTGAGCGCCGGCTGGGAAATATAGAGTTTCTGGGCTGCTTTTGAAAAACTTCCTTCCTTCGCAATTTCCATCACGTATTCATACTCACGCTTACTGAACATACTCCCATCCCTCCATTGTATCTTTACGTACTACTTTATCTTTTGTCCGGTTATATGTTTAAGCCACTCTCCGAAAAAAAGTAAAAATATTTTTTATGTCATTATAACGAGTTCTTTTTATCACGTCAATTCTGTAATGTATACTAATTTTACACAATTTTCAGTCTCTAAACAACAATCCGAGCATTTTTCACTCTTGCTTTATGAGGCGTTCTTTCCTATAAAACAACGAAAAAGACGCTATGCTGAAGCCTCATTACTTCGTACACAGCGTCTTTTTATCCAGAATTTTATTAAAATCTAAAATTTGAATTATTCAGCCTGCTCAGACTCTTTCTTTGCGTTCAGGTACTCCTGGATGTTTGCCATAACCTCGTCTGCGTTCAGACCATGTACCATGCAGGCCTCCTCCAGAGACTCACCGATCGAAGACGGACAGCCAACACAGTGCATGCCTGCCTCCATCAGAACATATGCAATACCCATATCATACTGAAGCATCTCGCCCATCGTGGTTGCTTTTGTGATTTCCATGATAAATTTTCCTTTCTATTCATACTTGCAGTCTCTTACGCAGCTTTGCGGTTTTCACCGCCGCTGCAAAAACACCGCGATTATTCTTATGCTTTCTTATATTAACACGAATCGCGCGGTTTTACTATCTTTTTTTGTGAAACATAGAAAATGTTACGATTCACTGGAAAAATTTTTCTGAGCTGAAAATTTTGTACAATCCGGCAGCAGCATTGCTCTTCTCTTGCATCCTCTTCTTATTTCTCTTATAATTACCATGATTGTTCTATGTTTTCCTGTATTGAGAATACGATAGTCACTGGCTCCGTTTTTCTGCCTGTGTCGGAAAACATTTTGATTTTTATACATTAAGGAGTTTTATAAAATGGATCCCTTTTCCATGTTAGAATTACTATTATCCGAAAACCAGTTCGAACTTATTCTCCCGGAAACCGGCACTTCTGCTCCCGACACGATCCGCCTGGTTTACCTGATGAATGATGCAGTCGAAAGTTTCCTTCTCTTCCACAACGCCCGCCTGACCGGTACCTACGATCCGGCATACGAGGGCGAACTCGATGCCCTCTTAACCCAGGATGAAAACGAACGCTACGCCCTGATCGTCCATCAGGGAGACTCGGTTGTCACACTCTTTTTCGAAGATCTGACTCTCGAAAATCACTACTATGACTACAGTCAGATCGGGCACTTCTGGATGAAAGGCTACGAATACCTCCGCCAGCTCGAATACCGCATCGCCATCCTGCGCGACAAACTCGACTATCTGGGGGAAAACTCCTGCAACGCAAACGAGCGGGAGCTTGCCTCCCTCGCGGAATTTCCTCCGCTAAACGTCTGCTGCTACCCGGCGGTCCCGGAAAAATACCGCGTCATCCGTGAAAATTCCTGGCATCTCTCCGAAGACGCTTCGCGCGTCTTCCAGTCCATCGCCGTCGAAGCCGGTGATCCAAAACTGCTACATCGCCTGAAGGACTATGAGCAGCACCCCACCAAGCGCCGTGCCCGTCAGATTGCCCGCCTCCTGCACCGGAACACCCATGCCAAGACAGTCGATCTCCTGACCCGGAAACTTCAAAAAGCCTCTTCCGCCTATCCGTCCCGCACCTTCGGAAAAGCCCAGCAGACCCGTCACCTGGCTCTCGAACTTCTTGCCAAAAAAAGACAGAAAGAGCTTGAAAAGCGCGGCATCCGCTCCGAACTGCTGCGTGAAGAACCCTTTACGACAGCGCAGGATTCGATTGAATTTAAGATGCATTTAATGATATGGGAGAAAGGAATTTTGAACCGTAAGGCGAGGATTGAAACCTGGGAGGAGCCGTAGTGGGACGTGAAAAACCTGAGAGCGGCAGCACTGGAAGCCGTTCTCAGGTTTTCACCTTGTTTTTAAGAAAATGATGGTTGGAATAAAATAATTTATTGCAACAGATCCTGCCGGTTGCAGTACTCTGTATGCAGCAGCTTATGTGACAGCTCCCCGCACGGTTCTCCCAGATACGTCTCATAAATTTTCTGGATCGCCGGGTTCTTGTGAGACTGTCTGACCGGAAGCTCTGCCTCTGCCTCATAGATGGCTTTCTTCCGCTTCTCCATGATCGACCATGTCTTAGGCGGATTTCCACCGCCGCCGATGCAGCCGCCCGGACATGCCATGATCTCGATAAACTGATAATCGGCGGTTCCGTTTTTTACCTTTTCCAGCAAAACTTTCGCATTTTTAATGCCATGTGCCACCGCTACCTTGATGACTCTGCCGTTCAAATCAACCTGTGATTCCTTGATTCCCTCGAAGCCGCGGACCGGTGTATAGTCGAGATGTTCCATCTCTTTGCCGGTTACCACCGCGTAGACGGTGCGGAGTGCCGCCTCCATGACGCCGCCAGTCGCACCGAAAATAAGTCCCGCGCCGCTTCCTTCGCCAAATGGATCGTCAAACGGTGTATCCGGAAGCTCGGCAAAATCGATTCCACCGGCACGGATCAAGGCAGCCAGTTCCTGAACCGTGATGGAAATATCCACATCCTGGTAGCCGCTGTCCTTCATTTCCGGACGGGTACACTCAAATTTCTTTGCTGTACATGGCATAACCGAAACGCTGCAGATATCACCCGGATCGATTCCCTCGCGCTTTGCAAACCAGGTTTTAATCAGCGCGCCGAACATCTGCTGCGGAGATTTCGCCGTCGATAAATGCTTTGTATACTCCGGTGCATAGGTTTCACAATATTTGACCCACGCCGGACAGCAGGAGGTGATCATCGGCAGGGTTCCGCCGTTCTGCAGGCGGTTCAAAAGCTCGGTTCCTTCCTCCATGATCGTCAGATCGGCAGAGAAATCGGAATCGAATACCTTGTAAAATCCCAGGCGCTTGAGAGCCGACACCAGACGTCCTGTGCTGACAACGCCCGGCTGTTCGCCCAGTGCCTCCGCCAGCGTAATGCGGACGGACGGAGCCACCTGAATAATCAGTTTTTTGCCTAATTCTTTCTGGCGATATAATCCGTAGGTATGATAATGCACCGTCAATGCGCCGGTCGGACACACCTGCACGCACTGGCCGCAGTTAATACAGTTGGTATCAGCCAGTTTTTCCCCATAGGCCGGGGCGATCAGCGTATGGAATCCACGGTTTTCCTTCGAAAGGACGTTGATTCCCTGAATCTCATTGCAGACCTCCATACAACGCCCGCACAGAATACATTTCTGCGGATTCCGCATGATGGCCGGGGAACTCCAGTCCTCCTTCTGATGGCGGAGCTGCTTGTCATAGCGGATGTCCAGATGCATACCAACATCCTGCGCTACCTTCTGCAGATCGCATTTTCCATCCTTCGGACATACAAGACATTCCTGCGGATGTCTCGCAAAAATCAGTTCCAGAATATTTCTTCTCGCTTTCAGTACCTTCGGGGATGCCGTCTGCACGACCATTCCCTCCGAAACCGGTGTGCTGCACGCCGTCGGAAGCAGTCTCTGTCCTTCTACCTCGACCACGCAGATACGGCAGACCGCCTTGATGCTCAGATCCTCATGATAACAGAGAGTCGGAATGTGGATACAGGCTTTTTTCGCCGCCTGTAGGATCGTCGTTCCTTCCTCCACCTCTACCGGCTGCCCGTCGATTGTCAGATGTACCATCATTCTTCTCTTCCTCCTCTCCGCTCAAATCGTCCCGCGTAGGATGTTCCCCGGCTGCGGTGTCTCGCATACGCGTCATACGAATCATACATGACATCGCGTTCACCGACTGCTGCACGCCGTCTTCCCATCCGGCTGTTCCCATCGTTTCTATAATCTTCTTCTGCTTCATAAATTCCTTCCGCCACGGCTGCCTGAGCGCAGACCGGGCAGTAATCGCGGTCGATGTGCGCCAGATATTCCTTACGGAAGTTCTGGATGCTCGTCTGCACCGGAACAGCGGTCGAATGTCCCAGACCACACAGGGCAGTCAGGCGCATCGTCTCCGTCAGCTCATCGATTTTTTCCAGATCCGGCAGAGTCGCCAGCCCCCGGCTGATGCGGGTAACCAGATTGTAAAGCTGCTGGCCGCCCTCGCGGCACGGTGTACATTTTCCGCATGACTCGCCGCGGAAGAAGTCCAAATTGTTTCGCACAATATCTACAATACAGTTGCTGTCGTCGATGACCAGAATCGTACCGCAGCCAAGACGTCCGCCGGATGCCGAAACTGTATCAATATCCAGTGTCATATCGATCTGATCGGCATTGATGATCGCACCGGAGGTACCACCGGTCTGCACGCCCAGAAGCCCTTTTCCATCCGCGATGCCGCCGCACACTTCATAAATGATATCTTTGAGGTTCACGCCCATCGGAAATTCAAATACGCCCCTGCGGACTACATTTCCACAGACCGTAAAAAGCTTTGTGCCAGGGCTGTTCGCTGTGCCGATGCTGCGGTACCATTCCGCTCCGTTTAAGAGGATCGGTGCAATATTCGCCAGCGTCTCTACGTTATTTAACATGGTCGGTTTTCCAAAGAGTCCGTGAATGCTTGGAAACGGCGGCCGGAAACGTGGCTCGCCTCGTTTTCCCTCAATGGACTCAAACAATGCCGTCTCCTCGCCGCAGACGTAAGCACCCGCACCAGAGCGGAACTTGATTTCAAAGTTAAAACCGCTCTCCATCATATTTTTTCCTAAAAATCCGCGTTTTTCCGCATCCTCCAGCGCATCTTTTAATACCGGGAACAAATATGTATACTCGGCTCTCAGATAAATATATCCGGTATGGGCGCCGACTGCTTTTCCAGCAATCGCCATGCCCTCGAAGACCGCACACGGGTCGGTCGAGAGAAGAATCCGGTCTTTATTCGTTCCCGGCTCTCCCTCATCGGCGTTACAGACGATGTATCTCGTTGGGTCAGATGCGTGGGCGGTAAACTCCATCTTGCGATAGGTCGGGAATCCCGCACCGCCGCGTCCACGAAGTCCGGAGGCGCGGATCACATCGATAATCGCTTCACTGTCCATCGAAAGTGCTTTTTTCAGCGCTTCAAATCCGCCGCGGTCCGCATACTCCTGTGAACTTCTCGGATTAATCTTGCCGCGGTTTTTCAGCAATACGTGCATTTCCTCCATACTATTCCACATCCTCCCGTATATATTGTTTGATAATATCCCGCACCGATTCCGGCGTCAGGTTGCCGTACACGTGCTCATTGATCATGATCGCCGGGGATATTTCACAGAGTCCCAGGCAGGGACAGTATTCCAGGGTGAACCTTCCGTCCTCGGTCGTCTCCCCGATGCTGATGCCGAGCTGATCCTCCAGCGCCTGAACGACTGCCTGCGCCCCATGTACGTGGCACGGCGCGCTCTTGCACATCCGGACAATGTAGCGCCCCCTCGGTTTTACCGACAGCATCGCATAAAAGGTGATGAAACTGTACACCTTGTTCATCGGAATATCCATCTCCCTGGCGATGACTGACGCCACCTCCTTGGAAAATGCCGACACAACCTTCTGCGCCCGGATGATCACTGTCATCAGCATATCCGGTCTGCCTTTGTATTCCGCCGCAATCGCAGCCACCTGTACCAGCTTTGAAGCCGGTGTCTTATATACATAACTGTCCCTGTCCATCCTGCTCCCTCACTTTCAGTTTGTATTTTTCCAAACTCATTTTTTGTTTGACTAACTGTCTGTTTGATTTTTTCTCAATTATAGGGATGCACTGACAAATTGTCAAGAGAAACTTACAGTTTGGTTTGTTAATTGACAAACAGTTTGTCTGAGAGTATGATGAAAGAAACAGGTTTGCTCTCATTTCCCGTTATCTTGTACCTGAATTTTTGATTTTTAAACAAAAAAGGAGAACATTCTCTTATTTATGTTCCCTATCTACTAACTTTTTTCTATAGAAACAGGATTGACGCAGCAAAATGAACGCGATAAAATTTTTTTCAGGAACTTTGACAAAAGAAAGACAATCCCTGTGCATTTCATTTTCCGAATTATTTTAAGACGCAAAATTTTGCGATACACACTCGGGGCACAGAGCACCCCAAAGGAGGTATTCATGGAAATTTCCAACTACATGGACTTTCAGTTTCTCATCCGTTTTCTCGAAGGACTTCAAAAGTTTCTCGGAGATAACTGTGAGATCATCGTCCACGATTACCGCAAAGGCTACGATCACACGATCGTCTACGCATTCAACTCACAGCTAAGCGGGCGCGACGTCGGCGGTTCCCCGCGCGGCGGCATGATCACACAGCTCGGCAATGATATCGAGCCGCTCAAGCATTCGATCATTTCCCTCGATACCAGCCAGAAAGACCGGCTTTTTAAGTCCTGCACAACGCTCATCGAGGACGAACATCACAAAATTATCGGATCTGTCTGCTTAAATATGGATGTTCGCGATCTCTATCTGGCACAGAGCGCCCTGCAAAATCTGATCGGACGCCCAGGCACCATCGGCGTATCGGCAGCTGTGGGCGCACAGATCGACGGCATGTCTGGCTGCACACCATCCGGAATGGCTTCTGATGGCACCTTTTCAGGAACTGGCAGCACGGACGGCACGAATGGCGCAAATCAGGCAGCCATGTCTGACCGCGACTTTATTCTCAAAAAGAATGTCGATGATATTTTACAGCACTATATTTATCAGGCAGAGTCCATGATCGGAAAACCGATGATGCTGATGAACAAGGAAGAAAAAATTCGTGCACTCGACTATCTTGACCAGAAAGGCGTCTTCAAGATCACAAAAACCAGCCTGCTCCTGTGCGACGCGATGCAGATTTCCAAGTATACACTGTATAATTATCTGGAAGAAGCGCGGATTTCACGAAAGAGTGAAACGAATGAATAAGAATCATAAACTAATTCTTTCAACCTCTGTTTGCTTATCCTTTGATTCATTTTAAAATATAAAAGACCTGAAGAGCAGCCATTTACCGCACCTTTCAGGTCTTTTTATATTCATTTACCATATTTACATTATTTTCTCAATTTTTCTAGTATTCTTTCTATTATTGTTGCTTCTTACCTATTCTTTTTATCCTATAAACAGACACCACGCCGGAATCGTAATCATCGAAATCAGCGTTGTGAGCACTACCGTTTTCGCTGCAAACGGTGCATCGCTGTCATAGCGCGCCGCAAAGATCGCTGCAGTTGCACCGGCTGGCATTCCCGTCATGATGACTGCCACACCTGCTGCCACCGAATCCAATCCGACCGCCAGGCTGATTCCATATGCCAGAAGCGGAAGAAGGAACAGACGGAGCACACTGAATTTGAGGGCCGTCGGATTAATAATCTCACGCAGTTTCACATCGGTCAGAATCGTACCGATAATAAACATCGTCAGCGCCGAGTTACAGTTTCCAATGTAGGTAACCGTCGATTTCAGCACGCCCGGAAGCTGCAGCTGTGTCGCCATCAGGAACATACCGATGTAGACACCGACCAGACACGGGTGCGTCAGGACATTTCTCAATACCTTTTTCCGGTCAGAACCGCCTCCAACAAAATAGGATGTACCCGCCGACCACATGACAACGCGCATCGGAATCAGGAAAATGGATGCGTAGAGAAGTCCCATACTTCCATATACGCCTTCCGCAACCGGGTTTCCAAGGAATCCGCCGTTGGAAACGATCGTACAGTATTGAAGCACCTTCCGGTGCTGCTCTGAATATCCCTTAAACAGCACTTTGTTGAGGGCCACACAGACAAGCTGCAAGACAAATCCAACCGCCAACAGCAACCCGCACGTTTTAAAAATCGAAGCATCAAATGAAATCAGGCACGATTTCACAATATTGCAGGGAATCACGATATTCACGCAGAGATCCGTCAGACATTTTTCGCCTTCCTTGCTGATGATCCCGCGCCGTTTCAGTACCGCACCCGCCAGTATCATCAAGAATAAAGAACCCTGTAGGTTGCAAAGTTCGAGTAAATTCATATGGCTCTTCCTCCTTTTCCTACGACCTTCTTATGAGACGAACCAAAAAACTCCAGATCGGCAGTATGTACAGATACGACGCCACCACCACACTCGCAATCGGAGCACCGACGGCTGCCAGAGGAACGGCTCCGGCGATCGACCACGGAACCAGCGGTGCCAGCACAACCGCCGTATTTTCCAGATCGATTGCAAATCGTTTATTATCTGGATTTCCTTCCTTGCAGAGCTGATGGGTCAGCATGATCGAAAGCGTCTGGTTACAAGCGATCATGGAAGCAACTGCCGCCACCGCAAAGGTCGCACCAAACGGAGTAATTTTCCGGCTCAACGCCTCTATTTTCCCCTGAATCGGCTTCAAGAGCCCAGTTCCCTCGAAAATTCCTGCATAACAGGAGGACAGGCTCACAATCGCAGCCACCTTAATCATTGATTTCAGGCCGCCGCCGTTCATCATAGCATTGAGCGCCGGATCGCTTGCCTGATAACCGGTCAGGCACATCTGTAAAATTTCTTCGATTGTCCGCCCCTGCAGCACCACGCTCAGAAACGCCGCCAACACAATGCTGATCAGCATCGTTTTCTTGACCTCCACCCGGAACACAGACAGCACCAGGATAATCGCCGCCGGGATCACCGCGCTCCAATGAAGTACAAAACGATTGGAAAACAGCCCTTCCACATCCATCCGTCCGTTTCCGGCACTCATGGAACGTCCCACTATATAATAGAGAATACATGTAGCCACAAATGGCACCAGCGATGTCTTTATCATTTCGCGGATATTTTCATAAATATCCGTCTTCGTCAGCACACAGACAAGATTCGCGCTGGACGATACCGGTGAACAGCGGTCGCCAAAATAGATGCCAGAAAGAATCGCGCCGCCGATCCAGAACGGGTCAAGCTCCATCGCACGTCCCATCGCCATACAGATAACACCCATCGTCGCACCGGTTCCAAAGGAGGTTCCGGTCAGGATCGACACCATACAGTTAAGAAGGAACGCGATCACCAGAAATGCCGACGGCGACACCAGCTTCGACGACCAGCACACGATCACGGCGATCGTGCCGGACGCCCGCCACAGCGCTGTGATAAAGCCAATAAGTCCGAAAATCATCAGGATATTGCGGACGGTTTTAACGCCGGAAAGCGACATTTTTCCGAGTTCCGCAAGGCTGTGCTTCCGAATCAGGCCATACGCACAGAAAATCAGATAGCCGCCCGCCAACGCCCAAAGCACGGACGCGCCGGTAAACACGCAGCCTGCCAGCGCCGCGATAAATGCAAGTAATACAATTCCCTCCAGCATACTTCCTCTCTCTTTCCTACTAACCTGTTATTTTTCATCATAATCTTTTGTTTTTGATGTTTTTAGTATATTCCTGTTCCACCTTAATGTCCATCTGTTATTTTATGTATTAAATACAGCTAATTTTTGTATCTTACGCAAAAAATCCCTGCTTTTTCTCTATTCGTTTGTTTCTTGATCTAAAAAAGAAGACTTCCCAACATTTTATAATCGTCCAGCTTTCTTCTACTTTTTTCTATTTCTTCATATACTTTTCTAACATACCCTCCCCGGAGATCTGCCATGCGAAGATTTCATCCTTTGATTACCGGAACCCTGCTCCTGACGGCAGTCGGATTTTTCTGCCGGATTCTCGGCTTTTTCTACCGCATCTTTCTCTCCCGGACGATCGGCGCCGAAGGTCTGGGTTTATATCAGATGATTTTTCCCATACATGGCATCGCATTTGCTCTCTGCGCCGGTCCAATCCAGACTTCGCTCTCCCGCCTGACCGCCGCCTCCCCGGAAAAGGGACGCGCCTTTTTGCGGGTCAGCCTCGCACTCTCACTATCGATCGCCCTGCCGCTGACCTCTTTGATCTACACCTTCGCCGATTTTCTCGCCGCGCGCGTCCTTCTTGCGCCCGAATGTGCGCCGCTTCTGCCCGCACTCGCCCTCTCGATCCCCTTCTGCGCGATCCATGCCTGCTGCTGCGGGTATTATTACGGGCTCAAAAAAACGGCAGTCCCGGCGTTTTCACAGGTGGTTGAGCAGTGCATCCGCATTTTCTCCGTCCTGCTGATCGTCCATGTCTGCCGCACGAACAGGATTCCGATCACGGTGCTGCTGGCTGTCTGGGGGCTGTTGATCGGAGAAGCGGCTTCGGCGGTGTTCTGTCTGTTAGTTTATGGATGCTCTAAGTCCGTTGCCATACTGCCAAATGCAAACACACCTATTACTCCCCTGCTCCTCCCCCTCCTCACCATGGCACTCCCCCTCATGGCGAATCGCCTCACGCTCAGCTTTCTCCAGAGTCTCGAAGCCATCTTTGTACCGAACCAGCTTCTCCTCTCCGGGCTCTCGCGGGTTGAATCGGTCAGTATTTACGGAGTCCTCACAGGCATGGCACTCCCCTTTGTCCTCTTTCCATCCGCCATCACCAACTCCCTCGCCGTCGTCCTGCTCCCGGCAGTCTCGGAGGCGCAGGCGCAGAATCAGCCGGACAAAATCGAACGCACCATCTCCATGGCGCTCCGATACAGCCTGTACATGGGAATTCTCTGCGTCGGGCTCTTCACCCGCTTCGGTCCAGCACTGGGCGAAACCTTTTACCACAACGCCGATGCCGGACGTTTCATCCAGATTTTATCCTGGCTCTGCCCGTTTCTCTACCTCTCCACTACCATGGGAAGTATTTTAAACGGACTTGGGAAAACGGGAACCGTCTTCGTCCACCATACGGTTTCCATGCTTCTCACCCTGTCGCTCGTCCTTTTCGCCATCCCGCGATGGGGAATTTTCGCCTATCTGGCGGCGCTTCTCATCAGCGAACTGGTGCTCGCCTTTCTCCACATCCACGCCCTCGCCTGCGAAGTCCCGATCCGCCTGCCAGTCAGCCAGGGCATTGTAAAACCGGCATTCTGCCTGCTGGTTTCGATTGGGATGTTAGAAGTTATTCCAAACGCGTCTTACCTGCCTCACCTGTTTCCGCCTGTCCTCATCCAGTCCGGTATCCTTTGCCTGCTGTATATAGGAGGACTGCTTCTCTTACATACAGGTACAGTCAAACAATAAATTATATGCTATTTTGCTATATCCCTTAAATGCAATATGTTTAGGTATTTTCTGGCAATTTACATTTTTTTATTTTATACTTATTACATTCAGGGGGATTTACAAAGGGGGAACTTTTTTGAAATACGATATCAATTTTCGGCATTTAGAATATTTTATCAAGGTAGCGCGCCTCGGATCCATCAATAAAGCCGCCCAGGCGCTCTATATTTCCCAGCCGTATCTTGGGAAAATCATGCACGATCTGGAAGAAAATCTCGGCGCCAGGCTCTTTAACCGCAGCCGCTCAGGCGTAACATTAACGCCTGAAGGAATGGAATTTCTGACACATTCCGAAAAAATCATTGACGAAATGGAACAGCTCTGGTTTCAGAAAAAGAAGGAACAAATCAAAATTTCTGATCCGCTGGCTGTCTCCATGACACGTTTTTCCCATATCATGGAAAGTTTCAGTGAAATCGTCCTGCGCCACCGCGATCAGCCATCCTTCTCCCATCGACTGTATGAAGGCAATTCAGACGAAGTCATCGAGGATGTGGTATCCGGGCGTGTCGATGTAGGCGTGTTTCATTTTGACAGCCGCAAACGGCGTGAAATGGATGACCTGCTCGAATCAAAAGGGCTGGAGTACCATTTTCTTGCCAACATCGAACCACACATTATCATTTCCCGCAAACATCCGCTTCTGCTGCAACAGAAACCGTTCAACCTGCACACACTGGCAGAGTACGGCTTTCTCTGGTATCTTGGACAATGCGATGATTATATTTACCAACTTCTCTCCGAAGGGGATCAGGATGCAGAAAAAATGCGCTCGAAAATCACCTATCTTTCCAGCCGCGCCACCCTGATGTACATGATCTCGATCAGTGACTGCTACAGCATCGGCATCCACGATTTTGCCAAACAAGAAGCCTCCTACCACTCCACTTCTATTCCGATTCCAAACTGTGGTTTTATGCTGGAATTTGGATATGCAATGCGGAAAGACACGCCAATGACGGCGATCGTACAAGAATTTATTTATGACTTAAAGAAAAAACTTCTCTAAAAAAACATCATCAAAGCTGCCGGACATTCACAGCCGTCCCGGCAGTTTTTTTTGATCCTTTTCAGCACCTCTTCCCCGTTCATCATAAATATTTATTCATATCTGACATATATATCCCGTTATACCTTTTTGTCATATCCCTTAAAGCTGACACGCATTATACAAACTGCCTTCCCCATGCTACCATACTATCAGAAAGCAACACCGAATAAAAAACAGGAGGCGTTTAAGTATGAAAGATGTACTTGAACAAGCCGTTGCACTGGGAAAAACACATACCCATGAGGGTGCAGTTGCCACCTACATACCAGAGCTTGGAAAGGTAGATGGCAGTCAGCTCGGAGTCAGTGTTTTTTGCCGGAACGGCAAACGGATTTCCGTCGGAGATACGAAAGTCCGATTCAGCATTCAGAGTATCTCCAAAATCATCACCCTTGCAGTCGCGCTGGAAATCTGCGGCTTCGACCAGGTATTTAAAAAAGTAGGCATGGAGCCGACCGGCGATCCATTCAACTCGCTGATGAAACTGGAAAATACAGACAGTTCGCCTTACAACCCGATGATCAACGCGGGAGCCATCGTGGTGGCAAGCTGCCTTGCTTCCGAAATCAGTTTTGACACCATGCTTGACACCATCCGGGCTCTCTGCATGGATCCGGACATCGACCTCGACAAAAAGGTCTATCACTCGGAAATGTCCCATATTTCCCGCAACCGGGCAATCGCCTATCTGCTGGAAAGCAAGGGCTACATTGAAAAAAATAAGGATGTAGAAAACAGCCTGCATTTTTATGTCAAAATGTGTTCTCTCAGTGTGACAGCCGAAAGCCTCGCCGGACTGGGACTGATTCTCGCCAACGATGGCATTCATCCAGACACGGGAAAACGGCTTTTAAGCAGCCAGACAGTTAAAATCGTCAAAACACTCATGTTTACCTGCGGTATGTACGATGGTTCCGGCGAATTTGCCGTCCGGGTCGGCATCCCATCCAAAAGCGGCGTCGGCGGTGGTATCTTATCAGTGGTAGACGGCGAGATGGGAATCGGCATCTTCGGACCGGCGTTAGATAAAAAGGGGAACAGCGTCGCTGGAGAATGCGTACTGGAATATATGTCACATGAACTGCATCTCCATATGTTTGATCCGCAGCGGCACACTTTATAGCAAAAACAATATGTAAATTGTATGAGAGGGGTATTTTAAAATGGCAGATTTATACGCAAAGATAATCGGCACAGCAAGCAACTATCTTTACAGCTACGTGTTAATCATCCTGCTGGTAGGCGGCGGCATCTATTTTACCATCCGCACCAAAGGGGTACAGCTTCGTTACTTACTTGAATCCATCCGGGTTATCTTGGAGCCATCCGACAAGGAAGATGAGTCTATTTCCGCCTTTCAGGCATTGATGGTTTCCACTGCTTCGCGCGTCGGCACCGGAAATATCGCCGGCATTTCTACCGCCATCTGTTTCGGCGGTCCGGGCGCTATCTTCTGGATGTGGATGACCGCGATCCTCGGAAGTGCAACCGCATTTGTAGAAAGTACGCTGGCACAGATCTACAAACGCCGTGCCGAGGACGGAAGCTGCTACGGCGGTCCTTCCTACTATATTGAAGCCGTTCTGAAAAAAAGATGGCTGGGTGTTCTCTATGCTATTTTCATGATTTTGACTTACATGGTTGGATTTAACCTCGTTGCATCCTTCAATGTGGCAGATTCTTTTAAAGTATACAGTTTCTACAATCCAAGCCTGACTCCGATTCTCATCGGTATCATCCAGGCTGTTATCTTCGGCATCTGCATCAGCGGCGGCGGCAAACAGATCGCTAAAATCACAGGAATTCTTGTTCCGGTAATGGGCGGACTTTACATTGCAGCTGCCCTGCTGATGATTATTCTCCACGGAAACATGATTCCGGGTATGTTCGCAAGCATTTTTGAAGGGGCTTTTGATATTCAGGCTATCTTCGGCGGCTTCATGGGATCCGTTGTGATGCTCGGCATCAAGAGAGGCTTGTTCTCCAATGAGGCAGGTGTCGGTGCTTCCGCTACCGCAGCCGGTTCCGCGGGTGTCAGCCACCCGGTCAAACAGGGTCTTGTTCAGGTATTATCCGTATTTATCGATACTATTGTCATCTGCTCTGCAACCGCATTTTTACTGCTCTGCTCCGGCGTTGCACCGAGTGCAGACATGGCTGGCATGGCATATGTGCAGGCAGCTATGAATAACGTATTCGGCACCGCAGGTGTTGTATTTATCACATTTGCCCTGATTTTATTTGCCTTTACCACGCTGCTCGGAAACTACTATTTTGCTGAAACCGGCATGGCTTATCTCTGCGGCAAAACTCCGGTCAAGGGCGTCCGGATTACCCAGAGAGTGATCGCTATCGTGATTGTCCTCATCGGTTCTGTGGCAAGTCTCGGCATCGTGTGGGATACCGCCGATGTCCTGATGGGACTGATGGCTGTCATCAACGTACCTGTTATCTTCCTGATTGCCAAACCGGCGCTCCGCTGCCTGGAAGACTACCGGGCACAGAAACAGGCTGGGAAGAATCCGGTCTTTAAAGCAGCTGATATTGAGTTGAAAGAAGAAACCGATTTCTGGAATTAATAAAAACAAAAATCCGCATAAACAGGGCTGTCAGAATCTTTCCCACACATGGTTTCAACCACACTGTGCAAAATTCCGACAGCCCTGCCTGTATTTTTTCATATCTGTATTATATCTATCTTTTTACCGTTTTATTAATCTGCAGCCTTATTTGCGGTTCTTCTAAATCAAAAACATTCCAGCTGCCAGCAGCACCACTCCGACGGCGGCTCCCACCATCCAGTTCGAAGAAGATATTTTCCCCGATCAATTTTATCAAAATCTCTATTTCTATATCTTATACTCTCGTAAATAGCAGATTTTCTGTTTCTACTCCTGCTCGTCCTCTTTCAGCACGTACGGCGTCATCTGGTATACATAGTAATTCAGCCAGTTCGTGTACAGCGTGTTGGACATATTTCTCCATTTCAGCACCGGCATGGAAAATGGATCGTTGTCCGGGTAATAGTTGCACGGTACCTGCGGATTTAAGCCTTTTTTCAGATCGCGGTGGTACTCGTTGTTTAACGTCATGCGATCATACTCTGGATGCCCCTGAACGAAAATCTGGCTTCCATCCTGATTCATCACCAGAAATACGCCAGCCTCATCCGATTTCGCCAGAATCTGCAATTCCGGATGTTTCAGAATATCCTCTTCCCGGTCTTCCGTGTAACGGGAATGCGGGCAGTAAAAATAATCATCGAGACTACGGACCAGCGGGATCTTCCGGTTCAAAAGACGATGTCTGTAAATGCCGGAAAGCTTTGTCTTTCTCTGATGTTTCTGAATTCCATAATGATAATAGAGTCCCGCCTGCATACCCCAGCAGATATGAAACGTCGAGGTCACATGCGTCTTGCTCCACTCCATGATCTTCGTCAGCTCGTCCCAGTAGTTGATCTCCTCAAACTCCATATTCTCCACCGGCGCACCGGTAATAATCATACCATCAAAGCGCTTGCGGCGGATCTCGTCAAACGTCACATAAAACTTATTCAGATGCGTCTGCGATGTATTTTTCGAAACGTGGGTTTCCAGCATCAGGAATGAACAGTCCACCTGCAGCGGCGTATTCGAAAGTGCCCGCAGAAGCTGCGTCTCCGTATCCTCCTTGATCGGCATCAGGTTCAGAATCAAAATCTCAAGCGGACGAATATCCTGGCTCATCGCCCGATCCTCATCCATCACAAATATATTCTCCGATTCCAAAATTGCCTTAGCAGGAAGATCCTTTTGTATTTTAATTGGCATGGTTATATATCCCCTTTTTATATAAAATTCGTTTGAATTTTAGGATTCTATTATATACCGATATGATTCATTTCTACTTACAATAAAAACTATATCAGCATTCCTAATCATAACACAAGCTACAAAAAAAAGCCAGCTAAACACTGTCTGGCGTCCGGCTTTTTCACCTCTCTTATAGCTTCAAAAACTCCTCCTCCGAAAGAATCGGCACCCCCAATTCCCGCGCCTTCTTATTCTTCGAGGACGACGACGCCACATCATTATTGATCAGATAATTCGTCTTGGACGTCACGCTTCCGGTCACCTTGCCGCCGCGGCGCTCAATCAGCTCCTGCAGCTCTTTCCGGTTTTTGAAATGTTCCAGCGAACCGGTAATGACGAAATTCATCCCGGCGAATGCCTCATCTGCACCCTCGCTGCTTTCTTCGTCTTCTGCCTCAAAGGTCAGCTCCGCCAGCAGATGATCGACGATCGCATTATTCTTTCCATCCGAAAAGAATGCCGTCCACGCCTGCGCCAGAACTTCCCCGATTCCATCAATCTCGACCAGCTCTTCCACGGTGGCATGGCGCATCGCCTCAAAATCATTTTTAAAATGACGGCAAATCATCTTGGCATTTGCCAGACCGATGCCTGCAACGCCCAGACCGTACACCATTCTCGGCAGGGTCGTGTGGGACGCTTTCTCAGCCGCCGCAATCAGATTGTCATACGATTTCTGCCCGAATCCGTCCATCTCGACGATCTCTTCCTGATGGCGGTCCAGATGGAAAATATCCGCATACTCATGAATCATGCCGACGCCGATAAATTTCTCCAGCGTCGCCTCTGAAAGCCCCGCAATATTTAAGGCATCGCGGCTTGTAAAAAGAGTAAAACTCTTGATCTTCTTCGCCTGGCAGTCCGGGTTCGTGCAGTAGAGTGATTTTACATCGTTGAGCTGGCGCACCTCCGTCTGACCGCCGCACACCGGACATGCCTCCGGAATATCCCGGACGCCGCTGCGCGTCAGGTTATCCGCGATCTGCGGAATGATCATATTTGCCTTATAAACCGTAATCCGGTCGCCTGCCCCCAGTTCCAGCGCCTCCATGATGCTGATGTTGTGGACACTGGCGCGGCTGACCGTCGTTCCCTCCAGCTCAACCGGTTCAAATACTGCCACCGGGTTAATCAGCCCCGTTCTCGACGCGCTCCATTCAATATAGAGAAGCTTCGTCTCCTGAATCTCATCCGCCCACTTGAATGCGATCGAATCGCGCGGAAATTTTGCCGTCCGCCCCAGCGACTGGCCGTAGGCAATATCATCATACAAAAGCACCAGTCCATCCGACGGCGTATCATTTTCCGCAATCGCCTCAGAATACATTTTGACCGTCTCCGGCAGCGTCTCTTTTGTCACCTCATGGTACTCTACGACCTCAAACCCCTGTGTTTTCAGCCACTCAAACTGCTCTTTCCGCGAATTTTTGAAATCAATGCCATCCGCCTTTACAAGGCTGAACGCATAAAAATGGACCTGTCTCTGCGCTGTGATTTCGCTGTTTAACTGACGCACCGAACCGCTGCATAAGTTTCGCGGATTCTTATATTTCGCATCGACATCCTCGATCTGCTCATTGATCTTCTCAAAATCCGAATACCGGATGATCGCCTCACCGCGCAGGATAAGCTCACCCTGGTAGGAAATATTTAACGGCACATTGACGAACGCCTTTGCATTTGCCGTAATAACCTCGCCGATCTCACCATTTCCACGCGTAACCGCCTTGACAAGTGTTCCATTCTGATAGGTCAGGACGATCGTCAGACCGTCCATCTTCCAGGATAAAAGCCCGGTCTGCCCGCCGAGCCAGTCTGCCAGCTCTTCCCGGCTTTTCGTTTTTCCAAGAGAAAGCATCGGGCTTTCGTGACGCTCTTTGGGAAGTTCGTCTACTGCTTCATAACCAACCGATTGGGTCGGACTCGCTGCCAGCACAACTCCGGTCTTTTCTTCCAGGGCAACCAGCTCGTCGTAGAGCCTGTCATATTCTAAATTACTCATGATTTCCCGGTCTTCGGCATAGTAGGCTTTTGCAGCCTCATTCAACTTCGAGACCAGTTCTTTCATTCTGTCTGTATCATTCATATCGCTTTTTCTGAACTCCTGTCTGTCCGGATCTGGAACCATTCCGGTAGGTACCATTTGTGCGGCTGTCGGCGGTACTCCGGTAGGTACCGCGCTGCTCTGCTTTGTGAGCGCCGTCTGCACCTTGCCTGCGGTCAGCCGTTTTTGCGTAGCCGCCTGCCTTCCGGTGAGCCGGATTCTGACCGCTGCGCTGCATTCCTGCATTCGCTATGCGTCCGTTCACTCTTGGCTCTGCAGCGCCGGTCTGGGCTTCTTTTTTCGCAGCAGGCTGCCGTTCCTTTTCCCATGCAGGACGCGCCGGACGGCTGGCATTTTTCCCAACTTCATAGTACAGCTCTTTTAACTCCGCGCCGGTGACTGCACGAATATCGCCCGGGTTTAATTTCCCCAGCAGAATGTTTGCCACACGCACACGTTTGATGCTTAGAACGCCATAGCCGAGGGTCTTGCACATCCGGCGGATCTGGCGGTTTAAGCCCTGCGTCAGGATAATACGGAAGACAAATTTTCCTTCTTCCTTTACAAAACAGGG